>Ga0208315_1000036_pt1 | contig 267382 bp, 241 predicted proteins | sample MalvireepMed_215_FD_184239 | JGI IMG/M metagenome (GOLD analysis project Ga0208315, IMG submission 184239) | Marine viral communities from the Global Malaspina Expedition - Malaspina viral metaG DeepMed_215 (SPAdes) (version 2) | ecosystem: Environmental > Aquatic > Marine > Oceanic | place...
CTTCATCCCGCAGACGGGGTCTGTGAGTGCTGCAGTACCTTTCGTTTGGTCGGGCTGGTGATGGCACTGCTGAGAGGACATACGGGGCACCTTATGGATTGGTTAGCGACGAACTTGGCCTATTGCACGATCAGAGGCTGTGCGGTCGACTTGGTAAATTCTCTTGGCATCAACACGTTACGTGCGAAGTGAGTGAATTTTCCTTATATCTCGGCATGACCCCTTGAACATCCGTACCTCCTTGGCTAGTAAAGTGGCCCCATTCATGCCGCCAGGTCCTAAATTTGCTCAAGGCTATAAATATAGTAGCGATTTTTTTAGAGCGCCCAAGGTGCCCGGCTTAAAAACTTTGTTCCCAGTAGAATCTATAACATCCCCGTATTTTCCTGCATGAAATCCGAAAGCCCGCAAAAACTCTTCTGACAAAAGATACTCTAAAGCACGGCGCTCCGAACTATCCAACCGGAAGTCAGGCCTCAATCCACCCCTATCGTCTATATAAATTTCAGTCCCAGGAGGAACAATTTCCCTGATCAATCTATTCGCCTCTAACAGCTCAGAAGCTTGCCTCATTACAAGAAATCTTAATTTTGCATCATTAATATCCTGAATCCATGAACTCTCCGAAACAGATTTCTTAGGCCCTTTTTTCGTTTGCGAAATAGCGGAAAATGACCCAATTAAGATCCGATAAATCTCACCAGTTTTATTTCGCAGACTCTGTGCCCTAGGAACCCCACGACCGTCCCCCGCGCGAGCGACATTTTCATATGAAAAGTTACACTCTCCTCGATCAAGTAACTCCTGGCAAACATCATAGACCGCCTCGAGCGATCGATGCACTCTACCGCCATTAATTGATTTTAAATGTTCCAAAGTTTCCTTAGGATCCATCAACCACCTCCAGTCCAATGGATTTAACCCGTGAATTAAAAATAGAATCTAAATCCCGGCGCGTGATCTTTTCCGCACCAAACAAATCCTTAATAAGGATACGTCCAGACATCAATGCATCGACCCTATCCCAGCTTTTCAAGCGATCAAGTAAAAGCCTTGTAAACTGATTGCCCACAACAAGTTGCTGACGCCTATCAAGATAGAAAAGCCTGTGCTTCAAATCATTCAAAGCAACCATTCTATCTATAATTTGAGTCCTCGGCATTACTGCTGCATCAGCAGAGGCCGACTCGTAAATTTCCGCGTTCTCACAAACCTCACTCAGCTGATGAAAATACGAAGTCTCAGCGACATCAAAAACCAACTCATGACCAGATTGAACTATAAGCTGAGCTCTCTGCTCCCCATCTTCCCCCTCGCCCTTTTCATTAGCCAAAGCATGACACTGCTTAATTAATTTCGCACAGGACTGGATATCACACATCAAAACATCCAACTTCTTGGCTGCCGCCTCTGATTCCGACCTCAACTTCCTCAACTTTGCTTCAAGTTGGTTTCTAGCGCCCTCATCAAATCTTCTTCCCTCCTTCAGCGCCAAGTATTCCTCTTCATCCATGATATTAATTTTCTCCAGAACACCACGAACACCACTCTCAATCTCATCGTAATGGCGAAATTGGTGATTTGCGCTTAATGAAATCTCATTTCCCAAGGAAAGCAACCCCCCCATGAACGCCGGGCCAGTTACAAAATGCCGACAACGAATACAATTCTGCGACCCCATATAACCGCTGGGTGTGGGAAGATATTTCTTCGAATCTATAGCGCATCCTCCATCATCACATCGAGTTCCCGCGAACGGGCAGAAGCCATAATCACGAAATAAAAAACTTCCTGCAGGCAGCCCACCATCCAATTGATTAAGCGCCTGCACTGAATTCGAAATTAACTCACTCTTTACTGCATCAATCCTCCCTTGCTCAATCATCCATTGAGCTGCATAGGCTTTCTCTTTTAAAGCAATCTTCTCCCCCTCCGAAAAGCGATGACGAAGCCCAGCCGGGGCAATCTTTACATAGTAAATTGACATAACAATAGAGGAGTGTCCGGCAATCTTCATCACCACCTCTATTGGCAAACCGAACTCCACAATATACGCAGTTATTAGACTAACCCTCATGCTGTGCGGAGTGTACCGCGAAACATAATTGCTTAAATGCTGAGAATTACCATTCAACTCAGCTAAGCAGATCCCTTTCGGCTGACTGTAATACAGTGCTGCTGCAAGTCGATCCGTGAGCCTCGCTGTAAAATTGCCCGGCTCTTCATATCCAAAATCCCGAAACAAAAAACAATTAACGCCTTTATTCTTGCGCTGCGTTTCATTTAATTTAGTTCTAACGCATTCCAGCCAAGGCATTGGCCGGCTGATAGGATTATATTTTTGCTGCCAACATCTTAAGCGCGTCAGCCAATAAGCCAATTCATGAGGAATCCACGGTACACTGTAACCAGCCCCCTGATTACTGGTCTTATTAGTCGTAAACCACATGCCAAGCTGATCATCAGGATAACGTTTTATGAACCCTTGTCTCTGCGTAGAACCTGCTAATGGTGAAGTGTTCTTCTTCCAAACTATCCTCCCCCCTTCAATCTCAGCAACATCGACATCCCCCTCCCCCGAATCATTGTAAGCAATTTGCCGTCCCCTTGCGGGCACCGACGTCAAAGCATAAGTATGGATCCAGTAAACTGGAAACCAGATCTTGGTCTTACCGAACTCTTTTTTGATAATGCAATCTGGGTCTTTCTCATCAATAAGCTCCGCATCAATCTCAGCCCAGTCAGCCTCAAAAGCATGCAAATGCTGTAGATCAGAGAAGCTTGAAGCACCCTCAGGAATAATCCACCTTCTGAGTGAATCGACATATTGATAAGCGAGTGCCGGCTTATTACTCTCATCAAGACCAGAAGATTTCCTCTCAACATCAACAGAAAACGTTGCAAGCGGATTATTGGCACCTTCAATGACGACCAATTCTCCAGTTTCCTCATCCTCTATAGAAAGCTTCTTTCTTAAAACATCATTCAAGAACTCATTAACAGCCACCAATATTCCACGTTTTATGACATCAGAAGCCTGCTGCTCCAGCAACTCCTTAAATGGCTTTAAACTGACCCCCTGAGCAGTCAAAAAAGCTTCTGGACTATATCCCAACTCATACTTCTGGACATACTGACGCACAAATCGACACAAATATGACTCCTTACTTTCACCACCACGCGCCTTCTTCATAAAACTGCGTATACTTTCCGCCCACTCACAATAAGGCTCACGAATGTATTTAATAGTAAACGGCTCTTCCTTCCCAAGAAAAACATGCCAATTAATCCAGACCTCTTTATAGACTTCATCAGGAGTCCGCGGAAGCCGAACATCACCAGTCTCTTTAATGAAATTAATATACGCAGCCTGATTGGCTATCCCGTTTTCGATAGCGACTTTACTTGCCTGAGAGTAATCATAGTGCCTTACTACATCGCAAAGCTCATACCAATCAATCCATTCCGAAGCAAAGACGCGCTCAGGGTGAGCTGGTAATGGAGGGTAGTCCTTATACACATCACGATACTCCCTGCTATTTTTTATTTTAAGCACTTTAATTGCATACTTTACGTCACCCAGAGAACCATACTTATCAGGCAACAGGAATCTCTGAAAATCTATCCAATTGCCTTCGTACTGCTTATTTGGCGTCGCAGGCAGGCGGGGATCTTCTTTATAGCGTGCAGCATACTCAAAACTACTGAACACCCCCAGCTTTCTCGCCGCCGCCCCAGCCTCCTCAATTGAGGGGTACTTATTATTGAGAACTGAACTCCCTAAGAAAACATACCAGTTCTCCCATTTACTTTTATAGGTTCGCGCTGGGTTTTTCGGTAAGCGAGGGTCTTGGTGACGTCCATTCTTGTAGTCAAGACTCGATTTGAATCCTAGAGCACGAGCGGCACAACTGGCCTCTGCCAGGGTTGAGTATGATTTTATGGGTGGTTCCACGTCTAAAAAATCATAGTAACCCCTCCACTCTTTTTTATAGACGGTTTCAGGATATTTCGGAAGCTTGGGATCTTCGCTATATCTTTTCCCATATTCGGTGAATGTCATAATCCTCAATCTTCGAGCAGCAACTGCTGCCTCAGCCAGCTCCTTATACTTTGCCGCTCTTTTCTTCTTGCCAAAGAAATTTGGCCAAGAAATCCACTCTTGCGAATAAGTCAACTCAGGACAGGAAGGGAGTCGCTGGTCTTTCTGATAGTCTTTACGATACTTAGTACTGCTATTTATACCAAGGGCTATAGCAGCAAGAGATGCCTCGGAGAGACTTTCGTATTTCTCAACTGCCTTCTCAACTCTTAGGAACTCCGCCCACCCCCTCCAGGCTTTACGATATTTTTGATGTGGCGCTGCAGGTAATTTTTTATCGAGTTTGTACAAAGAGTTATAACTCTTCCAACCGGTTATCCCAAGTATTCTCGCAGCAACACTTGCCTCTTCTAATGTCTCATACTTTACGACACGATTTTCCTGCCCTATAGATGAGGGGAGCCCACTATCCACGCCTGCATTTTTCACCATTTTTTAACCTCAATTTCTGCGCAGCGGAACTCGCTTCAGACAACCATTTATATTTTCATCAGCTCTGTTTTCATCTGAATAATCTGGCCGACCGCTCCATGCCTCTCGAGCATTATCATCAACTTATGCAAGGCGCTGATCAAATAAACATATTTAATTTCTCAGAACTACTTTTCTGCCCCCCGCGCAAGAACCTCCTCTCTTTCCTAAACAGGAGAACTCAATGATCGATTTGACTCGAATAACCTGCATCAACTGTCAAAATCATATCGATAAACAAGTACATTGCCGGAAAGCGGTGACTATCCTTTCATTTCAATTTAACCCATACTGATCAGCAACCCAGTCCAATTAACCAAACTTACCCCTTAATTATTGCAGAGTGTTCTTGCCCCATACCATTCAGTCTTCCTCATCATATTTCTTACATCATCATCAGTTGGCTGGATATAGACTAGGCAAGAGTCTGGACTCTTTTGATGCATTGCTTTTTGAATCTCAACTTGACTAAAGCCATGTGCAGCCAATCGATAACCATAACTATGCCGATGACCATGTTCAGTCGTGCCCAAATATTTTCGGCACTCCATACCTATTCTTATTACAGCATTGGTGTGCAGCCTTTGAAAATTCTTCAAAGTCTCCGGGCGACCAAAATTATTTGTAAACGCATAGGGGTGCCACTCTCCGCCTGGAGGATCTACACGTTGATACTTCAAGTATTTAGTCCATGCCAGCGCAAACTCATTAGCCTTCTCTGGAGGAAAAAAATGAACTTCAAAAAAACCTCTTTTATCTTCTAGCAACGGAGCTTTCCAACCAAGGTGTAACCTTTCCGTTTTTAGATATTCAACCCTCGGACGAAGCCTAAACTCTTTCATCAAATACTCCGCCCTATTCTTATACTTTTCACTAGGGGAATTTCCATATACCGGATGATGCACCCTCACAAGCACCCCACCTTTAGACGCGGGTTCAATATCGACAAGATACAAATGCAACGCCTCACACTTCCTCAATCCACCATAGTGCAAAAGCAGGGTTATAGCTTGGCTTTTATAATCGAATTTAAAGTTATCAGGAGTATTACTTCTCGCATCCGCGCGAATAAATCCGTGATCAATCAGATCATTAAACCTATCCTCAGGAAAACGCTTGACAAGATTTACACTGTACTTTTCTGGCTGGGGCGTCTTGATTTGTCTAACACGCTCCGCCTGCTTTCTGGCCATAGAGTTATCCGAAAGATGATTCAGAAAAATCCCTGCTTGCTTATGGTAATAAGCGCACCAACTCATCCTCTGCTCAACTGACGTTGCTTTCCGAAATGGATTGGCCCTCATAATTTCTTGATTACTTTGCTCTGACAACCAGTCCGTATAGCTTGTTATGTGGCCGAGCAATGTTCTTGCGTCCTCAAGTCGTCGTGGTTCCCAGAATAAGCCACTTGGATCTTCAAGCGTTGACTGGTTAATAGTTCCAGTCACCAATGCCAGTGAAAATCCTTCCAACAGCTCGGTAGTTTTTGTGAACAAGCCTTCATTGGCATTAATGAATTTTACGAGCTGAATCACAGAAAAAACTGATCGTTCACGCCAAGACGCACTTTTATAGATAAAGGGGCTAGAGGCCAAATATCTGACATGAGAAATAAGAACGCCCCCTTCCGTCAGGACCACGGGAAATCTCAACTCTCTACCAGTTGCGTCATTTCGATACCGCGCCCTGACCTTCAACGCATACCCCATATATTCCTCGCTGCATCTACACCGTTGTGTCTTTGTTATAGACCATGAGGTGCTTTTGTGAATCTCGCCTCCCACTCTCAAAGCAAGCAGATGCACAATCGACTAGTACGACTGGTAGTGGGGTGCTAATACACCTACGGTAAAAAGATGCTGCGCGAAATCGACAGCCGCGTACGTTTTTTGACCAAACGACTGGAAAAACTCAAGGTCGTCGGTGAACGACCCAGCGACCCCGGCAAGGTCTATTTTGGCGCCTGGGTGACTGTCGAGGACGAAGATGGCACGCAGGCACGCTACCGTATTGTTGGGCCAGATGAACTGGACCTGCGCCAGGGGCTGATCAGCATCGATTCGCCGTTGGCGCGCGCCTTGGTTGGAAAAACGCTGGATGCTGAAGTCCAGGTGCAAACGCCCACCGGACCAAAACTCTGGTACATCGTCGCGATCGACTACCTATGACCAACCAGTTATATTGAGACCTATCAGTCACGTATTTCTTCGATCTAGCGGCTAATTTCGGCTAATTTACAAATCATCACTTTCCTACCCAGCCAGATGTTCCATCCGGTAACAGACGCCTCGGTGGCCGCCACCAAGCCCGGTGACCATCCCGCAGGCGGAACGCCTGCGCTAGAGCCTCCTATCTATATCGCCTGGCAAACTGGCACGAATGCTGCGCCTGTAGCCACTGCAGTACGCGCTACGCGCGGTGAATGGCGAGGGATTGCCCAATGTCCAGTCACCCTTGATTGAGTGCATTCATGAATAAGAACAAGACTGTGTTCGCTCTATGCCTCGGAACCTTCGTGGCAATTTCAAGCCAAGCCCAGGCCGGCCTATTCAGCTCCAGCGGCTACACCCAGACGCGTTACCCGATCGTGCTGGCGCATGGCATGCTCGGCTTCGACAGCATGCTTGGCATCGACTATTGGTACGGCATTCCCCAGGCGCTTCGACGTGATGGCGCACAGGTTTACGTTACCGAAGTCAGCCAACTCAACACCTCGGAGCTGCGTGGAGAGGAACTTCTTCAACAAGTCGAGGAAATCGTTGCGATCAGTGGCAAACCGAAAGTGAATCTGGTCGGCCACAGCCACGGTGGGCCAACCGTGCGCTATGTTGCCGCCGTTCGTCCCGACCTGGTCGCGTCGGTCACCAGCGTAGGCGCGCCGCACAAAGGCTCCGACGTTGCCGACCTGTTGCGCAAGATCCCCGAGGGCTCGGGTGGCGAAGCCATACTCGCCGGGCTCACCAACGGCATGGGGGCATTGATCCATTTTCTGTCGGGAAGCCCCAGTACCGAACCACAGAATTCGCTCGGCTCACTTGAATCACTCAACAGCGAAGGCGCCGCCCGTTTCAACGCGAAATACCCGCAAGGGGTTCCGACCAGCGCCTGCGGCGAAGGCGCGTACAAGGTCAATGGGGTGCGCTATTACTCCTGGAGCGGCACCAGCCCGCTGACCAACCCGCTGGATGTGAGTGACGCCATGCTGGGCGCCGGCTCGCTGGCCTTTGACGAAGCCAATGACGGCCTGGTTGGCCGCTGCAGCTCGCATTTGGGCATGGTTATCCGTGATAACTATCGGATGAACCACCTGGATGAGGTCAACCAGGTGCTTGGACTGACCAGCCTGTTCGAAACCGATCCTGTGACCATTTACCGCCAGCACGCCAACCGCCTGAAGAACGCAGGCCTCTGAGGCTCCGGTGGGGCCGCTCGGCCCCACCTCCTGACCACAAGGCATCCTGATGAAAATGCTTGCCGTCCTGTTCGTATTGACACTTATCCTCGGCGTCGCGATGTACGGAGGTGTCCCGCCCGACCCTACGCCTGCTCAAGTCCTTGGCCGCCCTCAGCCCGTTCAGATCAACACTAGCGAGGTCGGCCCGCAACAAAGCCCAACACCCACCCGGAAGCTGCCGCGGGCTGACGCGATTGCCCGTCTACCGGACTCTTTTGCAGGTACACGGGTGGACGGGCGACTGCGGGCTGACGAGGGCGGAAGCTTGATCATCGATGCGGAGATACGCCGTGTCTTCGATTACTTCCTGGCCTCAATTGGTGAGGAACCGCTCGAAACCAGTGTCGCCAGGCTACGTCGCTACATCGAAACGCAGCTCCCCGAGCCTGCAGCGGACCATGCCATCCAGCTGCTGAGCCAGTACCTGGATTACAAAAGGCAGCTACTGTTGCTGGAGCAGCACCATACGCAACAGGCCGACATTGACGCCATGCGCGATCGCCTTCGCGCGGTTCAGCAGCTGCGTGCGGGAATCTTCGATGATCGGGTCCACCAAGCATTCTTCGCGCTAGACGAGGCGACTGACCACTTCACGCTAGAACGCCTGGCCATTCGGCACGACGCAACGCTCGACGCGTCGGGCAAAGGCGCGGCATTGGACAGGTTGCAAGACAGTCTGCCAGCGGAACTGCAGGATACAGTGGCGGTACAGATGCAAAGGCAACTGAGCGAGCAGACACGTGCGCTGGCAGCCAACGGTGGCAACCCGGCCGATCTACGACAGCTACGCCAGCAGCTGGTTGGCAACGCAGCCGCAGCCCGCCTGGAGGAGCTCGACCGTCAGCGCCAGGCATGGCAAAGCCGGCTCACCGCCTATAACCAGGCGAAACGCCGGATTGAACGCAGCCAGGGACTCGGCGAGGCGGATAAACGTGCCGCCATCGCCCGCTTGGCGGCCGAGCAATTCAATGAGAACGAGCGCCAACGGCTGCAAGCTGCTGAGCAGCTGCTCGCCGCTAAGCGCGGCTAAGGATTCAATTGCTGGAAGCGCTCTGCGGACCGCCTTCGAGGAGGTACCGCTCCCGGGTGTAGGCCAGGTAGTACTTGTTCACGGCATTGACATAGCTGACCACACCCATACCCATGCTCGACATGGCAACGCGCTCAACCTGGAAAAACCACTGGTCCGGGTTAAGGCCTCGACGGCGGGCCTCGGCACGCAGGCTCTGGACCCGCTGCGGTCCGAGGTTGTAGGCCGCCAGCACAAACGCCATGCGCTCGCGCTCATTCAGCCTGGGACTGGAAAAGAAGGTTTGGCGGATATTTGCCAGATACTTCGCGCTGGCAAGCACGTTGTTATCCAGTTGACCGATATCCTTCACACCCATGCTACGAGCGGTCGCCGGCGTCACTTGCATCAGCCCGGTGGCTCCGCCCGCACCGCGCGCCGACGGATCGAGCGTCGACTCTTTGAAGGCTAGCGCAGCCAGGTTGAGCCAATCGATCTGTTGCTGCTGGGCATGCCGCTGCAAGGTCGGACGGACTTTTTCCAGGCGCTGTCTGCCGACACGATCCAGTGGATACTGCACCCGATAGAGTCTGCGATAGACGCGAACGAATGCTGCATCCTGGTTATCAGGCGCGCTGTAGGTTTGGAGGAAACGGTCGACGCTCGCACTTAGCATTCCCGCATCCTTTTGCACAAACCAATGCATATCGGCGGGGTCGCCCAGTGTCAGCTGCGATTCGATGCGCAGCTTAGGCAATACTTTTGCCCAGCGCTCTGCAATGGGCTGCTCCACCACGGTAGCCGGATAGACGCCAGCCTGTACCATCTCCAGTACGTCCTCCACCGCCAACGTGGGGTCAACCCACTCGACAGCGATCGGTGCCCGTCCGGCCTGCATCAGGCTCCGATTGAGCTTCTCCAGCGCAGGACCCGCGGCACTGCCGGCCGACAGCGCCAGGCTACGACCTGATAGTTGCTCGAAGCTCTTATAACGAGGGCCACCCTGTCGACTCACCAACACCATCGGCACCTGAGCGATCACAGCACGGCTACGGCTTATCCGGCGCGCCGCGCCTTGCGGCAAGATCTCTCCAGGGGCAACCAGATCACCCTCACCGCGTTGCAGCGCACCGAGCAGCTGGTCCTTAGCCTTGGGAATGATCTTCAAGCTGATCGGCGTGCCCTTCGAACCACGATTGAGATACTGCTCGAAGGCGCGCAGGCGCACGTATTCCACACCGATGGGCTCGCCTTTGACCTCGCCGGAACTGTTGCGGCTTTGATTGACCAGAACCCTAAGAACGCCACTGCGGCGAATATCAGCGAGATCGCGTACGGTATCCGCCGACTGCCAGGCTGGAGGCCCCATCACCCGTGCAACCGCCGGCCAGGGTGCAAGCACCAGCAGACACAGCAGCAGGGAAAATAATCGGGTCATTTCCGGGTATCGGCTCGAATGAGACAAAATGCACAGCGGCACCCTGCCGCAAGGTGGCGAAGACTCTCATAGCCTTCGCCCGGCCGCCAGCGACACCTTCTAATGGTCTTTAATTAACAGCTGCAACTACATGATTTTTATCTATATAATTTGATCTTATAAGCGAGACGCTTCATGCAACTTGTCGACATCGGCGTCAACCTCACCCACCCAACGTTTGCCCGTGATCCCCGTGCAGTTGTGCAGCGCGCCTACACGGCGGGCGTCACACAATTGGTTTTGACCGGCACTAGCCTTGCTGAAAGCGAAGCAGCACTGGCCCTCTGCCGGGAGCTGGATGAAGGCCGGCAACGGTTGTTCTGTACCGCGGGTATCCACCCTCATGACTCGAGCCAATGGGCATCCAGTACCAGTGCACAGCTCAAAGCCCTACTCGCCGAACCCGAGACGCGCGCGGTCGGCGAGTGCGGACTGGATTTCAACCGGGATCTGTCCCCTCGCGCACAGCAGGAACGGGTCCTGGAAGAACACCTGCAGCTGGCAGTAGAAACCGGCCTGCCGGTGTTTCTTCACGAGCGCGACGCCGACCAGCGTCTGGTACAAATACTTCGGCCGTTCCGTGACAAGCTCAGCGCTGCGGTCGTGCACTGCTTTACCGGCGAGAAACGCGCGCTCTATGCCTACCTCGATCTCGACCTCCACATCGGCATCACTGGCTGGATATGTGATGAGCGCCGCGGCACTCACCTGCATCCACTGGTGCGCGAAATCCCTGAAGCTCGCTTGATGCTCGAAAGCGATGCACCCTACCTGCTGCCACGCACGCTGCGGCCGAAACCTAAAGGTGGCCAGAACGAGCCGGCATTTCTTCCTGAAGTACTCCGTGAAGTGGCGCAGCATCGAGGTGTCAGCGAGGAACAGCTGGCGCAGAGCACGACCCGCTGTGCTCAGGAATTCTTCCGCATCGAGCCGCTGAATGAACACTGAACTGGCTCAAGCCCAACCACTTTCGGCCGTTAACAGAACGGGTTCGCAAAAAGGCGGCGATGCCACTGCGCGACGAACGTTCCGGTCATCGACATAAGAAGAGCATGCAATGGCTTTATGGATTCGCGATCTCTCACTGAAGTACAAGTTCTGGGCGCTGAACCTGGTGTCGTTCGCTACCACGCTGCTACTGGTGCTCTTTGCCCTGCAACTCGAACAGCAGTCGCGAAGCCACGACGCACAGAACAATGCGCAGCAATTGGGAGCTCTACTACAGGCCTGGCCAGAAGGCTCCGCAATACCTAGGGACGCCGACATTCAGGTATTTCCGGCTGGTCAGGCAGTTGCGATCGAGGGGCAACCTGTAACCGCCCGCCAAGGGTGGGTTGCGATCGAGCATGACCGGCTGTTCGGCAAGACACCGGTCGTGGGCACCCAACTGGTAGCCCGACCGGGCGGGGACACCCTGGCCGTGCTGGCTCGTGCGCCCAGCACCATGCAGCTGCTGGGTGAACATTTCTTCAGCTATGCCATTGCTGTTGCTGTCTTGATGTTGGTGCTGCTGGCCGCATCACAGTTGTTGATCCACTTCCTGCTAAGCCATCTCAACACGCTCAAGAACGTAATGGTGCACGTCGAGCGCAGCGGCGACCTGTCGATGCGAGTGCCTTTGGCCAGCGGTGATGAAGTCGGCGAGATGGCTGCGGCATTCAACGCAATGCAAGCCGGTTACCAACGCATTGTCAGCACCGTTGCCCAGGCGGCGACCCGGCTCGATGACGGAGCCGCTCGGCTGGCATCAAGCATGAGCGAGGTCCGCCAGGGCATGCTCGGCCAGCAGAGCGAAACCGACCAGGCAGCAACTGCAATCAACGAGATGACCGCCACTGTCCACCACATCGCCGAACACGCCAGGGAAACACGCGACCAGTCGCAGAGTGCCGACCGCCTCGCGGGCAACGGGCAAAATGTCGTGGGACGGGTCGAGCGCTCTATATCCAGCCTGTCGCAGGGAGTCCAGCAAACGGCCGAAACGATCGGCCAGCTGGCGGCCGACAGCCAGAAAATCAACGGCGTGGTCAGCGTTATCCACAGCATCGCCGAACAAACCAACTTGCTGGCCCTGAACGCTGCGATTGAAGCCGCACGTGCCGGTGAAATGGGCCGCGGCTTCGCTGTGGTTGCAGATGAAGTGCGCAGCCTGGCCAAACGCGTTCAGGTATCGACTGACGAAATCACCCAGATGATCACCGGCCTGCAAACCATGACCCGCGATGCCGTCGAATTCATGCAGGAAAGCTCACTCAAGGCAGACGACTGCGTGCGCGAAGCACGCGAGGCAGGACTCGCGCTCGAAGCCATTACTGCGGCAGTCGCACAGATGCGCGAAAGCAACACGCAAATTGCCGTGGCCGCTGAACAACAGAGCGAAGTTGCCGAGGAGCTGAACCGCTCAGTCACCGGCATTCGCGACGTCACCGAGCGAACTGTCCAGCAAACCGTCGAATCGGCAAACACCAGCGCAGAACTCGCGGCGCTCTCCGGCGAACTCAGCAAAGCGATTCACCAGCTCAAGCTTTGACCGCATCAGCATGTACGGATGACCTATTAGCCCGCTGGCGTAAGAGCCAGCGGGCAGCGCTCTGCTTATCCGAAGACGGTTACCGTCTGTCGACTCAGTGCAACCAGTTGACCGCTGCCGGTCCATAACGCGGCCGCGCAATGACCGTAGCCGTCCTGAGCGTGCTCGATCACCGCTCGGTACCGGCACCATTCGTGGGTATCGAGTATTGGCAGTGGCTGGACGAATTCGATGGTCCAGGTCAGCGAGCTGCCCGGCGCGAAACTGTTCAGGTGTGGCAGCACGGCCGGTGGCCATGCGTCGACGAGCGCAAGCAGATGCGAGACGGTTACTGGCTCCCGGTCGACCTCGCCACGCTGACGAACCCATCCGCCCATTTCTCGCGATGTATTACCTGAGAAAGGCAGACCGCCAATGCCCCAGCGCATGACCAGATGGCGGGTGAACTCAGGTGTAGCACCGCTGATGTAGGGCAGCTCCTGGCAGGCCTCCACCGGCGGCAGTTCTGGGGCCGGCTCAGCCTCCACCCTGACGGCGGAGACACGCGCTGCGCCGAAGCTGCCTTGTACCAGAGTCACCACCTGGCCGTTCTGGATGGCACGGCCAAGTACCTGACTGACCGCCTTGCCTTCACGCAGCACTTCAGCCTCGAAGCTGACGGGCACATCAACCGCAAGCGGCCCAACAAAGGTGATCGACAGCGACCGCACCGGACGATCACTCGGCACTTTCGCCTGCATGGCCTCAAATACCAGCGCCGCGGCCAACCCTCCAAAACCGGCCCGGCCTTGCCCCCAACTGGCAGGCACGACGACATCTTGAGGGGTTTCACGCACGGCTTGTAGCAGTTCGGACAGGGTCATTCCTACCTCGACTCGTTGTTATTGCGGTTCATCTTATCGCTGCGCGGACCAGCGGGGGCATCGCCGAACAGTTGGTGATGTCATGCCATCTCGAGCAGCTATAGGTTGTCGCCGTCGATACCACCCCGCGGCTTGCTCACTCTGGCACGCCAAGGCAGCTGGCGTCGCAAGCTTCGGAGTGCAGTCTTCATCTCGGCCAGGTCGGTCGGCTGACCCGCATAACGGGCCTGTTCGTACAGTCCAGCGAACGCTTGAATCTGGGGGGCAGCATCTGGCAGCCGCGCTGCTGCACGTTGAGCGAAGTCGCGCGCACCCTCGCCTGCCTGCCGCGCCACGCCATGCCGCGCCAGCAATTGTTCGAAGCGCTGGAACTGGCGCAGTTGCGCATCTTGTTCGCGGCGCCAAGGCTTCAGGAGCAGAAGCGCGAGCAGGACAACCAGCAACGCCCCCGTGGCGACCATCAGTAGACCGAGCTTGCGCGAGTCGACTTTGCCGAACAACCCTTGCAGTACTTCCAGCTGCCTTTCGCCCTGGTAATTAAGGACCCAGCGTTGCCAGCCGTAATTGAGGCTGTCCCAGCCGAAACGCAGGTCGTTCAGCCAACCAATGTCGCGGTAGCGCCGGAGATCCATCATGGCGCCTTCGATCAGATCCTGCTCAGCGTCAAGCGCCTCCTCCAGCCCGCGCTCGATCCGTTCCGGCGCGACCTGGAATGTCGGATCCACACTGACCCAACCGCTGCCCGCCTCCCAATATTCAACCCAGGCATGGGCATCAAGTTGACGCACCGATAGGTAGTTGCCCGAAGGGTTGACCTCCCCACCCTGATAGCCAGCGACCACCCGCGCGGGGATACCGGCCGCGCGCAGCACGAAGGTCATCGCGCCTGCGTAATGAATGCAAAATCCGTTCAGCGTATCAAAGAGAAAACCGTCGACGATGTCCTCGCCCACCGGCGACGGACGCAAGGTATAGCTGTACGGTTGCTGGTTGAAATGGCTGAGCAGCGCTTGCACCGTTGCCTTGGGCGTCTGATGCGCGCGTCGCAGCTCCGCCGCCCAGGCCCTACTGCGTAAGTTGCCTGTGGACGGCAGTTCCAAAGCCCTTCCCAGAACAGCAGGTCCAGCATTTGGCTCGCGCAGTGCCTCCGGCCAGGAAGTCGCCTGGTACAACAGCGGTTTGTCGACTGGCCGAGGGCGCGCCAGGTGGAAATCACTCATCAGTCGCACATCGCCCGCGTCGACCTGCGCTACGTCTAATCCATACAACCACGGCCGCCCACTGGGCTGCATGACGATGCTGTATGCAACCGGTGCGCCCCGCGGTGACCATTCTGGGGTCTGCGGGAGCTGCGATTTGAAAGACTGCGACCATCGCCGTCCATCGAAACGCTCAAAGGTTACTGCTCGCCAGTACAGCTGATCCCTATCAGGGATCGGGCCCTCGAAGCTGGCGCGAAATGCCAGGGCACTCGAGCGACTCAGCTCGGCCATATCACCTGGCGACATGCTGTCAGCCAGACCGGTGGCGCCGCGATCCTTCGGCTGAGGCAATGACCAAAGCGGCCCTAGGCGCGGAAACAGGACGAACAGCACCAGCATCAGTGGGATCGCCTGCAAGAGCAACGAGCCGGCCAGTCGCAGCGTCGGCCAGGGATGAGTGCCCGCAGGGCTCTGCTGTAAGCCGATCATCGCCGCCAGCAGCGCGGTGATTGGCGCCAGGCTGTAGATCCCGGCGAGCAGGCCGTCATTGAACAGATAGCTGGTGACCACGGCAAAGAAGCCAAGAAAGACCAGTACCAACGCATCGCGACGACTGCGCATTTCCACCAGTTTGAGAATAAACGCCGCGATCAGCAGCACCACGCCTGCATCGAGCCCGATCAGCCCGCCGCGTGAGAAATAAACGCCAAATGCAGCGCCCAGCATCATCAGTGCCTTTACCCAGCTCCGCGGGTATGGAGCGCGCATGCGGAAGATCTGCACCCGCCAGATCGCGCAACCCAGCCAGAGGCCGATGATCCACAGTGGCAGATGAGCCAGATGCGGCAGGATGACCAGCACCTGCGCGACCAACAGCCAGACCAGGCCGTTGCGTGGGATAGGCTGCAAGCTGCTCATTGCGGCGCCGCCGATTGCTGGCCGAACAGCGCCAGTGCTCGCAGACAACGGTTCCGGTGCTCAACACCCACAGCGGCCTCGATGGTGGTTTCAGCTATTCGGAGGGCGAAGGGTTGCTGGCGCGACGACAGTTCCACGACCCAGTGACAGAGCAACGACAACCGGGACTCGATATCACCGGCGAGTTCATCGAAATCCAGTAGCGGGTCCTCACCGGACAGCGCAGTGAAATCCTTCACCAGCAAGCCTTGACCGCGGGAATAGGCTTTCCAGTGCAATCGTCTTTTCGAGTCGCCTGGTTGCCAGGGACGCAAGCCCTGGTAATCGTCGATGCCGCTGCCCAGCGCCCGCGAACCTTCACCGCTCTCTTCGTCCAGCCCGACGGCCTGAGGCAGATCGCCCGCGAGTGGGCGTGGGTACACCAGCGCGGCGAGCTGCAAATCCACCCAGCTCCACGCCACGAGAATGCCCAAGGGAAATCTACTCTCAACGCGCAACCGTCCTGGTCGTAGCCAGCCACGGCGCTCGGTGGGCAGGCTAAGCTGCAGTTCGCAGGTGCCTGCGGCCGGCACGTCGACCAACTGCAGACCGCTTTTGGGCCATCCGACCGAGACGGCTTGGTAAAGGCGTCCGCGACTCTCCAAGCGCACCCGCAAACACGCCTGCTCGCCAAGAAAAACCGCCTCAGCCCCCCCTGCCTGCAATTCGAGACCCGCCAGGTTGCGCCAGGTATGCAGAATCGCCACGACAAATACCGAGCCCAGCAAAAACGTCAGGGCATAAGCCAGACTGTTCTCGTAGTTGATCGCGGCAAGCAGCATCAACAGCAGCGCGACCAGGAAGCTCATCCCGACCGCTGTGGGCATGATGAAGATACGCCGCTGGTTGAGGCGTACGCTAGGACCCGGAGGGATGCGTTTGAGCAGCCAGCGGTCTCGTATCCGTGGTAGCACTCGCATAGCCGCTCCCCGTCAGCCCAGCAGCGGCGGCATCACAGCGCCGGCACTTCGCGCAACAGCCATTGCACCAGCGCGCCGCCGCCATGCCCGGTGGCATCGGCGCGTTCGCGCAACCGATGGCCAACCACCGAGGGCAGCACCGCCTGGACGTCTTCCGGAATCACGTAATCTCGGCCGTCGAGAAAGGCCCAGGCACGGGCTGCCGCCAGCAGCGCCAGGCTGGCGCGAGGTGACAAGCCCCAGGCGAATTGCGGCTGGGTGCGCGTGGCCTCGACCAAGCGCAGGACGTAATCGACCAGAGCATCACTGACGCGAACGGCGCTCACCGTCTGCTGGATAGCAGCGAGCTCGGCGCGATCCAGCTGGGGTTGTAACCGAGTGAGCAAATCACGACGCGAATCGCCGAGCAGCAACGCTTTCTCCGCCGCTTTGGCGGGGTAGCCCAGCGATAGGCGCATGAGGAAGCGATCCAGCTGGGATTCGGGCAACGCGAAAGTGCCGCCAGAGCTGACTGGGTTCTGCGTGGCGACCACGAAGAAGGGCTCCGGCAAAGGTCGCGTCGCGCCCTCGATCGTTACCTGCCCTTCTTCCATGGCTTCAAGCAGCGCGCTCTGGCTTTTCGGTGTGGCCCGGTTGATTTCGTCAGCCAGCACCAACTCGGCGAAGATCGGTCCGGGGTGGAATACGAACTGACCGCTATCCTTGTCGAAAACAGAGGTACCGAGGATATCGCCGGGCAGCAGGTCGGAAGTGAACTGGATGCGCTGGAAGTCCAGCCCCATGACCTTTGCAAGCGCATGGCTCAACGTCGTCTTGCCCATGCCGGGCAAGTCTTCCACCAGCAGATGCCCCCTCGCCAGCAGGCAAGCCATGGCCAATCGCACCTGCGATTGCTTGCCGAGCAGCACTTCATTGACCGCCCTCAGACAGACATCCAATCGGGTGCGCATGCAACTCTCCTTTGTTTTATCCGTCGATCCTACTGACCCGGCCTAGCTCAAGCAAAGCGGTGAAATCCTGGTTTACGAACTTGTGATATGACGCTTGACCCTGCGTGCGCTGACGTTGTGCCTCATCAGAGCCCGAAACGCGCGCCATCACCCAAGCGGTCGGAAACGTACGCGCCCACTAGGGTCGCTGCATCTCGAAACGCTCGCGCGTATAGCTATATGCTGCACCGCCGAGCCTGCCGACTAGATCGAGCCGCGCGGAATCAATACGACCGCGCTCATCTAGCACGCGGTCATCGATATGCGCCAACAACACCTCAGCGAAGATGAGCTGACAATTGGGCGACTCGGAAGGATACGGCAGGATTTGCGCGACACGGCATTCGAAGGCAACGGGTGCACCAGCGACCCGCTGCACCTTCACAAGGCTCGCGGATTCGCTGGCAATCCCGCAGTGTTCAAATTCGCTGATGCCATGAGGCAATGCAGCCGCAGAGGCGTTCATCGCTTCGGCTTGCTCTGCACTGACGAGCTGCACAACGAGCTCCCCCGTTTCGTGCGCGTTGCGGGCGGTATCTTTCGGCAAGCCGTCCTTGAGTCCGACGTTGATCAGCAGCGTTGGCGGGTTGCTGCTGATCACCTGGAAAAAACTGAAAGGCGCAAGATTGCTGACGCCTGCGGTCGAACACGTCGAGACCCAGGCAATCGGTCGGGGCGTGATGGTGGACGACAGCCAGCGGTAGGCCTCGACCGGCGCCAGGTTGGAAAAATCGAGCAGCATGCGGATTCCTACTGAGTCGGTCTGGCACTCGGCCAGAACCGATGGATAAGAAGTGGCAGCCGGACGGCTGCCACAGAATCGCAGCGGTATTAGCGGCCTGCGCGGGATTCACGCAGATAGAAGCGCGCCTTCTTGGCCTTCTCGACGCAGCCCTGGTAAGCCTCGAATTGTTGCTGGGTCTTGGCGCCAGTCAGCAGTGCCATCGCCTTGGAATAGCTCACCGTGCCGGCGAACCCTTCCGCCTCGGCCAGGCTCTGCTCTTCCCAAGCGGCGTTCAGCTGAGATGCGCAGCTGTCTCGATAGGCCGTCTTGGCGGCGCAACCGGTAAGGGCAAGTGCCAACAGCGATAGACAGATAATGTTCTTCATCGATACATCCTCTTTTCCGAGACCTGCTCAGTTTTGTTGAACCGCGGCGCGCTCGCGCAGGAATTCCACGACCGCGTCCTGTTCACCTGCGAATTCGATCCGGGCGGCCTTGCTTTCACGCTGGTAGGCGTACATCGGATCGTAGTACTGCCTTAACAACGTCTCGATCCACTCGCGGTGGAGATCAACCGAGCCGGTACTCGCTTGCTCGGCAAGCGCCTGATCCATGATTGCCGCCAACCGTGTATAGCATTCGCCGCCAAGCCGCCTGCTGATATTGACCAGACTTTGCTGCAAACGCTCAGCAAATGCGGTGAATCCTTCCGCGCCGTGCTCAACGGTGAACTCTGCACAGAGGTCGATCACATAATCCTTGAGGATGCGGTCCACCCGTCCATCGAAACTGTCTTCGAGCCAGACCAGCGGATAGTGCTGCATCCCCTGAAATAAGGGCAGCGGAATCGAACAACGACCGACCAGCCGCGCTTCATCCTCCAAAACGAACTGCCTCGCACCCGCTTTTTGCATCTTCAACAAACGAATCGCCAGGGCGTTCTCGAAGTCGATCTGCACCGGCTGCGGAGTGGCGCGCTTGCCGAAGCTTGAACCGCGATGATTGGCAATGCCTTCCAGATCGACTCCGTCGTCCAGGCGTGCCAGCACCTCGGTTTTACCCGTCCCAGTCATACCGCCGACCAGCACGAAATTGTCATGCGCGGCGGCATGCTCAATGGTTTCAAGCAAAAAGTGCCGCATCGCCTTATAGCCACCGGTCACGCGCGGATAGTCGATCCCCGCCTCGGTTTTGAGCCACTGCTGCACCAGCTGTGAACGCAACCCGCCGCGGAAACAGTAGATGTAGCCCTGAGGGTTGTTGCGCGCGAAGTCGGCCCAACCTTGAATGCGGTCGGCCTTGACTTGACCACTCACCAACCGGTGGCCCAGTTCAATCGCCGCTTGTTGCCCATGCTGCTTATAACAGGTGCCAACCTTCTGCCGCTCGAGATCGTTCATCAGCGGCAGGTTGACCACGCCGGGGAATGCGCCTTTGGCAAATTCCACAGGCGCTCGCGCGTCCATCATCGGTACATCGTTAAGGAAAAGCTCAGCAAAGTTATCGGTATCACCACGCATCAACGTACCTCAACGGCATAGGCGCCGGCTTCGATCACTTCACCGATGGGCTTGAGCGTCAGGCCGAGCTCGGCGGCGACCGCGAGGAACTCCGCCTCGCCTTCCGGCGCGACCGCAACCAGCAATCCGCCACTGGTTTGCGGGTCGCAAAGCAGCTGTTTCTGCACCTCGTCAATGGCCGCGATGCGGTCGCCATAACTGTCGAAGTTACGGCCGGTGCCACCGGGCACACAGCCTTGCTCGAGGTAGTACTCGACGCCGTCCAGACGCGGCACACAGGCGTAGTCAATGCGCGCGGTCACAGCGCTGCCATCGGCCATCTCAACCAAATGACCAAGTAGCCCGAAGCCAGTCACGTCGGTCATGGCCCGCACGCCGTCGAGCTTGCCGAAGCGGCTGCCGGGCGTGTTGAGCGTGCACATCCAGTCACGCGCCCTGCCGACATCCTCGGGCCGCAACTTGGCCTTTTTCTCCGCAGTGGTGAGGATGCCGATTCCCAATGGCTTGGTCAGATAGAGTTTGCATCCAACCGTGGCCGTGTCGTTGCGCTTCATCTGGCTCTTGTTGACCAGGCCGGTGACCGCTAGACCAAAGATCGGCTCAGGCGCGTCGATTGAATGCCCGCCTGCCAGTGGAATGCCTGCGGCTTCACACACGGCGCGACCGCCTGCGATGACTTCGCGGGCTATTTCCGGCGGCAGCACATTGACCGGCCAGCCAAGGATGGCGATCGCCATCAGCGGGTCCCCGCCCATGGCGTATATATCACTGATGGCATTGGTCGCGGCGATGCGGCCGAAGTCGAAGGGATCATCGACGATCGGCATGAAGAAATCCGTAGTCGATACAACCCCGCGCTCTTCATCGATGCCATACACCGCAGCATCATCACGCGAGGCATTTCCGACCCACAAACGCGGATCGAGATTCTGTGCCCCGCTGCCGGCGAGGATCACGTCCAGCACCTTGGGTGAAATCTTGCAGCCGCAGCCGGCACCGTGGCTGTATTGGGTGAGGCGGATGGGTTCGCTCATCTGGGAAAGGTCTCGTGATGCTGGCAAAACGGGTGACGATTGTAGCAAGGCTGGTCACCGCATCGCTGCGCCATGGCCAATAGGGTTGCAATGAAGCGGCCGGCTCTGCGGCTTTAGCTTGAAGCTTGCAGCCCGAAGCTTGAAGCTACCGCCCCATGCCAAAGGGAGAATCACATGGGCAACAAGGTCGCACTGGTACTGGGTTCGGGAGGCGCACGCGGTTATGCGCATATCGGCGTGATCGAAGAGCTTGAAACACGGGGGTACGAGATCACCTGCGTCGCAGGTTGTTCGATGGGTGCAGTCGTAGGCGGTATTTACGCAGCAGGCAAGTTGGAAGAGTACCGCGAATGGATCGAAAGCCTGGATTACTTCGACATGCTGCGATTGGTTGATCCGAGTTTCAGCCTCGGTGCGATACGCGGCGAGAAAATCTTCGGACGGATCCGCGAGATGCTCGGATCGGTCAACATTGAGGATTTGCCGATTCCGTTCACGGCCGTTGCGACCGATCTGACGAACCAGCAGGAGATCTGGTTCCAAGAGGGCAACTTGGAACTGGCCATGCGTGCCTCAGCAGCCATCCCAAGCCTGTTCACGCCGGTCATGCAAGGCAACCGAATGCTGGTCGACGGCGGGATACTCAACCCATTACCAATCGTGCCGGTGGTCTCAAGCCACAGCGACATCATCATCGCCGTCAACCTCAACGCCAATAACCATCGACAATACCCCCTGCCGGAAGTGATCCGACCAGGACGCTTCGATGCCATGGTCAGCTCGATCAGCTCGCACCTTCCGTTCTGGCGCAGCAAGGGGCTTGAAGAGCATATAGCCGAACTCACTGCTGTCGATGGGCCTGGCGCGAGCCAGCCGCCGGGCGCCCCGTCTGGGCAAAGCGCGCCGAAGTCGGCGGAAGGTTCGATGGTGATTGATGTGGGTGGCCCGGCATCTTTGCTGGAGCTCATCAACCAGAGCTTCGAGGTGATGCAATCCTCACTGACGCAATACAAGATTGCCGGTTACCCACCCAACGTGCTGGTCAACATTCCCAAGCGCGCCTGCCGTTTCTACGAGTTTTACAAAGCACCGGAGCTGATCAAGCTGGGGCAGATAATTGCCAGCGACGCGCTTGATAAGTACGAGCGCGAACAGCTCTAAACAGGGAGCCTGCAATCAGCAACAACCGGCTAGTCGCGAACTGCTGCATCGTTGGATTGATTGCCCGGTAGTTTTGCTGGCGTGACGACCCCAGGCACTTCCTTGACCAGCCAGTCTTCCAGCAGGCTGTAGGCAACTGCCAGCAGCGTCGGGCCGAGGAACAGCCCCATGAAACCGAACGCCAGCACGCCACCAAACACGCCAAGCAGCACCACAACCAATGGCAGGTTGCCTCCGCGACTGATCAGGTAGGGTTTCAGCACGTTGTCCACCCCACTGATGATGAACATTCCCCAGATACCCAGGAAGATCGCCATGCCGTACTGCCCCTGCCAGGCGAGCCAGAGTGTGGCGGGACCCCAAACCAAAGGTGGGACCATCAGGAAACTGAAAGCGAACGTCAGCAGACCGAGGATCAGTGCACCGGGTACGCCTGCAATGCTGAAGCCGACGTACGCCAGAATCGCCTGGGCGGCAGCAGTGCCGATCACACCGTTGACGACACGCTGAACTGTCCCAGCCACCAGCTCCAGGTAATGATCAGCGCGATCGCCAATCAAACGGTGCAGCAGGCTATGGACGAATGCAGCCAGTTTTGGCCCGTCGCGATAGAAAAAGAACACGAGTACCAGGCTGAGCGCGAGTTCCAGCATCCCCCCGCCTACGCGTGCACTGCGCACCAGCAACCAGTTGCCGACCTGACCGACATAGGGCCGGATCGTCGCGAAGAAGGCCGTCCCTTGCTCGTCCAGCGTGTTCCAGATATTCAACAGGTTGTCGCCGATCAGTGGCAGCTCAGCGAGCCACGCCGGCGGTGCTGGCAGCCCCTGCACTTGCAGGTTGTGCACTAGCACGTTGAACTCGCGGATCTGATCGGCAATGTTGAATCCAAGCCAGACCAGCGGCACGGCTACCAGCACCATCCAACCGCCGGTCAACAGAGTCGCGGCAAGCGTGGAATTGCCCTTCATCCAACGGGTCAGCACGCGCATGATCGGCCAGCTGGCGAATGCCAGCACCGCTGCCCAGAATAGCGCCGAGGCAAACGGGGCCAGCACCCACACACAGGCACCGAGCAGCACCAGGAGCAGAATCTGCACCAGCAGACGATCGTTGTTAAGCATGGTGTTACCTATGGAAGAAGGCGGTGCACTTTGGAGCAAAGTGCACCAGAAGCAGTGGCTATTGCAGTCTGGAATATACCCTCAACGCAACAGCGTCATACGCAGCCCATCCTCGTCGGAGGTTTCCGCCTCCATGCGCCGCGCCTTGATTCGCTCCTGGGTAAGCGCTTCGTACCAAGCCGCAGCGCCTTTGCCTTTCAGCGAGACCCGTATCGTGCTGTCGAGCCGCAGGACATTGGCCAGCAGCGCGCCCCACTCCGCCGTCGGCTCTTGCGGCAATCGAGGCAGCCAGAGTTCGCCAGTGCTTTTCAACTGACGCAACAGGGTGCCAGGATTCGGCAGGATGATACCGAGCGGCTGATCAGGCACAAACTGCTCCACGTGCAGATAAGGACGACCGTTGCCACGGGTTACACCGTATAGCGCCATCAGCCGATCCGAATCGCCTGGCAGGCGCGCCAGCAAATAGGCTTGCCTCGCCTCTGGGCCGTACAGCGTCGAACGATGAAACACCTCGTTAGCCCATAGACTGCTCGATCCGCACTCACGCCCCTCACACCAGAAGAGCAGTTCAGCGCCCTCGTTCAACAGACGATTTCGTCCACGCTCGAACGCTTCGATGCCGGTATGGACATCGGGCAGAAGATAGGTAACGGCCGTCAGGTGGCCGCTGGCGGCGATCTGGTCGCTCATTCGTAGCCGCCCGCTGATACGCCGTATCGAATCCAGCGGATAGGTTCGGTCCAGCACGTCCCGCTCTTTGAAGCCCACGATTTCAGATTGCGGATATCGCGGAAGCAAGTCGAAGTCTCTGCTGCCCGGAAGATCCGCCGCATCAGCGATGCCGATAGTCAAGATCAGCGCTGTTACCCATCTAACTCGCATACGACACCTCAATGGGTCACCACCGACGGCAGGGTCCGACCCTTGGAGGTGGCAGTGGTATGGAGGTTGATCATTGCGGTGTTCCCTGCTGAGGCGATAGCCCAGCGTCACCAGTTGGCAAATGCAAGTCAAGCGGGGCTTTGCGACAGATTCTTGCGTAATCCCGTGCTAGCTCGATTCACCCTGCGAAGAACGGGTTGAAAACTGCCGCCACCGCTTCGGCACCGACTTGATCATCCAAGTGCAGGTGATGGCCGCCGGGCAACCGATGCAGCACGAATGGCAAGGCCTGCGTCAGTTCGAGCATGGCCGGCTGGGTCAGCAAACCTTGTTCTGCCAGCACCAGGCTCGCCGGACAGGCCACGCCATGCACGAATGCCAACGCGTGGGCACGAGTCAGGCGCATCGACGACGGCAGCATTAAACGCGCATCAGTGCGCCAGGTATAACCGCCAGGAACCGGCATCAACCCTCGCTGCGCGAGCCGCTCGGCCGCCTCGTGGCTGACCGCCCCCACGCCTTTCATGCGCGCCGCGACAGCCTGCTCGAAGCTGGCGTAGACCGGCTTTCGCTTGTCGTCGACGACAAGCAACTTTTGCAGCGATTCCCCAAGCTTTTGCGGGGCCGTTTCGGCTTCGCCGGTATAGGGGATCACCCCGTCGATCAGGGCCAGTCGCTCGACCCGATCAGGCATGGCACCGGCCAGCAACACCGACACGATGGCGCCCATCGAGTGCCCCAATAAAGAAAACCGCTTCCAGCCAAACTGTTCGGCCGTCTGCAAGACGTCGTGCGCGTAGTCCCAGATGTTGTAAGCCGCCCCGAGCGGTCGATGATCGGAATGCCCGTGCCCTGGCAGGTCTAGCGCAACGATCCGGACGCCCTCAAGCAACGGCGCCAAACGCGAAAAGGTGGCCGCATTGTCTAGCCAGCCGTGCAAAGCAATGACCGGCTGACCGTCCTCCGGACCGTACAGGTGAGCCGCTACCTCGATATGTGGCAGGCTCAGGCGGATCTCTTCGAACGTGACACTCATGCGGCACCCCGCCTGTCCAGTTCGGTCCAGCGACCGAACAACTGCCTGAGCAGGGCCGCGGTTTCACGCGGTCGCTCGAGCGGAAACATATGCCCGCCGGGCAAGGTATGCGCCTCGCCGTGGGCAACCAGCCGTAGCAGATAAAGATGATGGGGCAGCACAACTCGGCTTTCACGTCCCCGCACGACAGCCAGTGGCATCTTCAGCGCATGGGGCCAGCCGGGCGTCACATGCGGCACGCTGCGATAGATACGAATTTCCGTCTCCGGATCGAAGCGCAAACGCACCCCTTGAGCAGTCGGCTCGAGCCCATGCTCGACATACGCATCCAGGCAGGCAGGATCGAAAGCGCGAAACAGTGCTTTGCTGGCGAAGTAACGCCGCGCTTCGTCGACGCAACTGAACTGTTCGCGACGACCAAGGGTACGCCCCGCGGGCGTCAGACGATCAATGAAACCAAAGCGTTTACCCGCCCAGATCAAGGTTTGATCCAGCCAGGTCGGCATAGGCGAATCGAGCATGACCACCCCGCGATAAAGCTCCGGGCGTTGCAAGGCGGCGTGATAGTGCAGCATTCCACCAAGCGAATGCCCGACTCCCCAGACTGGCTCCTGCAACGCCGCTAGCTGTTCAACCAGCTCCTGCACCAGATTCTGCCAGTTGTCATCGACCGGGAAGCGCGGGTCATGACCGTGCTGATCGAGATGGGTGACTGCGTACTCGGGCGTCAGGTCTTCAAACAGCTTGCGATAGGTGGCAGATGGAAAACCGTTGGCGTGAGCGAAAAAAATGCGTTGCGTCATGAGTTATAGGCGCTGGATGGAGACGACGGCCATTGTCTGGCGCCCCTTCCCTTAACGGCAATCGGCCGAAGCGGCAGAAGCAAAGGCAGTCCTGCCAAATAGAGCGCCTACGACGCCTCCATAGGCTGCGGACTGTTTTCGCCAATCGGCACGACCGCAACAGTCAAACGCGAGATACAGCTCAGCTTGCCGTCATCCCCGTGCAGCCGTATGTCCCAGACGTGGCTGGACCGTCCCAGATGAACCGGACGACAGACCGCGGTGACACGACCGCTGCGTACCGCGCGGATATGGTTGGCGTTCACTTCGAGGCCGACACAATAAAATCGGCTCGGGTCGATGCATTGGTAGCTGGCCATGGACCCAACGGTCTCAGCGAGCACTACCGAAGCACCGCCGTGCAGCAACCCATAGGGCTGGTGAGTACGGGAGTCCACGACCATGCTGGCCGTTAGGCAATCCTCTTCGACTGCTTCGAAACGAATATCGAGCAGCTCGACAATGGTGTTCTGACGGTTGGCGTTGAGTTGTTCGAGGCTCGGTGGTCGTTGCCAAATGCTCACGTATCGCTCCTGTTTTTTGTTTTGTCTGCAGCAAGTCACTTGCAGTTGCAAGCGCAGCATCGATAGTAGCTAGTGCAATTAGACTGGATGCCGCAGCGCAACCAGGCGCATCAACCCCGCCGCAACGTGCTCCCCTTCCAACTCAGCCAGGCTAGCGGTTGCCATCGGAATGGGCGCGTCGCGGTGACCACTGACCAGCCACCCGCCGAACACACCGACAAAGGGCTGATGGGTGACCAGCAACACGTGCTGTTCGCTACGACGATCGAGATAAAGCAGCGCATCGGCCGGATCAGATTCCGGCGTCAACCAGGGTACGGTTTCCACCGATCCGCTAAAACCGAGCGCCTGCCGGACGATCTCAGCGGTCTGTTGGGCTCGCTGATAGGGACTTGCCAGAATGGCCTGCAGCGGTTGCCCTTGTAGATGCGCGGCGGCGCGCTCCACTTCGACTCGGCCCGCAGCGGTGAGGTTACGCTCGGCATCGGTCCGGTTGCGGGGCTCGGCTTCGCCGTGGCGCAACAGCCACAACATCATGGCTGCGGCTCCTGTTTTGGCGGGGCCGGCTGCACAGGAGGCACCGCATCCCTATCGGCCGGACGCGGTTTAGGCCAATCGGACATCGGCCAAGGCTTGCGATCGGTATTGAACGTGCCGAAACGGCCTATCTGCGCCACGTACTGACTGAGGCTGTCACCGAGCTCCAGCAAGCTGTCATTGGCTTTGCCATTCACCGCCTGCAGCACCAACTGCGCCACGACTACAACCAGCAGGGCCAGTTCGGCCAGCTGCCAGACAAAAAAGAAAATCAGCATCCAGAGTGCGCGCAGAATCAGCGACTCGCGCTCTGCGCTGCGTTGTGATGTGTTCATTGATAGCTCCGTTGTCGTATCAGAAACCGTCGGTGGAAATAAAATCCACGTCGGTCTTCGGTTCACCGCGCATCAACAGCGCAATCACCTGATCCAGCGTACGCCCCTCAAACAGAATGGCATGCAGACCCGCGACCAGTGGCATGTAGACCTGTAGCTCCTCGGCCTTGGTCTTCAATACCTTGATAGTGTTGACGCCTTCGGCCACTTCACCCAGCCGCGACACCGCCTCATCGAGACTCAACCCCTCACCAAGAGCATGGCCCACCTGAAAGTTGCGACTCTTCGTCGAGGTGCAAGTGACGATCAGGTCTCCCACCCCTGCCAGCCCGAGAAACGTCATCGGATTTGCGCCGAGCCTAACAGCAAAGCGAGTCATTTCAGCCAGGGCGCGCGTGATCAGCATGCTGCGGGTGTTTTCGCCCATGCCGAGGGCTGCAGCCATACCAGCCATGATCGCGTAAACGTTTTTCAATGCTCCGCCAAGCTCGACGCCAAACCGGTCAGAACTGGCATAGACACGAAACGTGCGCCCATGCAGCGCCTGCTGCACGCAACGGCAAAGCGCCTCATCGTCGCTGGCGACAACCGTCGCGGTCAGTGCATGCTCGGCTACTTCTCGCGCCAGGTTAGGTCCTGAAATCACCCCGATTCGGGCCTGCGGCGCGATTTCTTCCAGGATCTGGCTCATCAGCATGAAGCCCTGGGCCTCGATGCCTTTCGTAGTGCTAACCAACATCTTCCCCGATAGATGATCAGCGAAAGGGGACAAGGCCTGCCGCAAGGCGCTGGAAGGCAATGCTACGAAGATCAGCTGACAGTCAGCCAGCGTCTGCCCAAGGTCGGTAACAGGGCAGACGCCTGGCAGCAGCGTCACACCTTTCAGATAGCGCGGATTCTGGCGGTGCGTGCGAATGCTCTCGGCCTGCTCGGCATCGCGCATCCACAATCGGACGCTGTGGCCGTTCTCGGCAAGCAGGTTTGCTATCGCGGTTCCGAAGCTGCCGCCGCCAAGCACCGCTATGGGTTGCTGTTCAGTCATGGGGGATCCGTTTAGGCACAGGGTGCAATGGTCAGCATTATACGTAGCGCTCCGCACGCAACCAGTGCAAACCCTGATGCCAGCAGAATCATCCGATTACAATTTCCGGTCGCGCCGAGCGACAGCGAAAGACCGTGTGGCCAGGCTTGCGTTGTCAGCATCCTGGGGCGGCATTCCCCAATGGTCTATAAGAGGCAGAACGTCACATGGTCGTTGTCACGGATCAGGAGTGTTAAAGTATCGGCCCGTTTCTACCGTGGTGGTCTCGTGGTTGGTCGAAACGAGCGGTACCCATGTCCCTGTGCTGTGACTTTCAGCGCAAGGCGGCAGTCTATGACTAGTCTTATGGCCGGACTCGCTTATTCGAGTCGGATGAACGCAGCAAGCCCTCCATAAAGGGACCATTGAGGAATACGCATGACCAAACAACAGGCCTTTACTCGGGAAGATCTGCTCCGTTGCAGCCGCGGCGAGCTGTTCGGCCCCGGTAATGCGCAACTGCCCGCGCCGAACATGCTAATGGTTGACCGCATCGTTCATATCAGCGAAGTCGGCGGCAAGTACGGCAAGGGCGAGCTGGTTGCAGAGCTGGATATCAACCCTGATCTCTGGTTCTTTGCCTGCCACTTCGAAGGTGACCCGGTTATGCCTGGCTGCCTGGGCCTCGATGCCATGTGGCAGCTGGTCGGCTTCTATCTGGGCTGGCAGGGCAACCCGGGCCGTGGTCGTGCGCTGGGTTCTGGCGAGGTCAAATTCTTCGGTCAGGTCCTGCCGACCGCCAAGAAGGTTACCTATAACATCCATATCAAACGCACCATCAGCCGCTCTCTGGTACTCGGTATCGCCGATGGCACCGTTAGCGTGGATGGTCGCGAGATTTACAGTGCCGAAGGTTTGCGTGTCGGCCTGTTTACATCTACTGATAGCTTCTGAAGGACTTCCGCATGCGTCGCGTCGTAATCACCGGCCTGGGTATCGTTTCCTGCCTCGGCAATGACAAAGACACCGTTTCCGCCAACCTAAGGGCCAGTCGCCCCGGTATTCGCTTCAATCAGGCCTATGCCGATATGGGCCTGCGTAGCCAGGTCTCCGGCTCGGTTGATCTGAACCTCGAAGAGCTGATCGACCGCAAGGTTCTGCGCTTCATGGGCGATGCGGCAGCTTACGCCTATCTGGCGATGCAACAGGCTCTGGAAGACTCAGGCCTCAGCGCTGAGGATATTTCCAACCCGCGCATCGGCCTCATTGCTGGATCCGGTGGCGCCTCTACCATCAATCAGATGGAAGCCATCGACATCCTTCGCGAGAAGGGCGTCAAGCGCATAGGGCCGTACCGTGTACCCCGCACCATGAGCAGCACGGTTTCCGCTTGCCTGGCGACGCCGTTCCGCATCAAGGGCATCAACTACTCCATCGCCTCGGCCTGCGCCACCAGCGCGCACTGCATCGGCCATGCGATGGAACAGATCCAAATGGGCAAGCAGGACGTCGTCTTTGCCGGCGGCGGAGAGGAAGAGCACTGGAGCCAGAGCTGCCTGTTCGACGCCATGGGCGCCCTCTCCAGCCAGTACAACGAGACGCCGGAAAAGGCCTCGCGCGCCTATGATGCCAAGCGTGACGGCTTCGTCATCGCGGGTGGCGGCGGCATGGTGGTGGTCGAAGAGCTGGAGCATGCGCTCAAGCGCGGCGCTAAGATCTACGCGGAAATTGTCGGCTACGGCGCGACCTCCGATGGCTACGACATGGTCGCACCGAGCGGCGAAGGCGCGCTGCGCTGCATGCAGCAGGCGATGGCCACGGTTGAAGGTGATGTCGATTACCTGAACACCCATGGCACCTCCACTCCGGTGGGCGACGTCGCTGAGAGCAAGGCCGTACGCAACATGTTCGGTGACAAGATCCCAGCCATCAGCTCGACCAAGAGCCTGTCAGGCCACTCACTGGGCGCCGCAGGTGTTCACGAGGCGATCTATTGCATGCTGATGATGCAGGGCAACTTCATTGCCGGCTCGGCCAACATCGAAGAGCTCGATGCAGAAGTCGCGGACCTGCCGATCGTTCGCGAAACCCGCGAAGATGCCAAGATCGACACCGTCATGAGTAACAGCTTTGGCTTCGGTGGCACCAACGCAACGTTGGTACTGAAGCGCTGGAAAGGCTGATCAGCACAGCTAGTAAACGACAACGGCGCCTCAGGGCGCCGTTGTTGTTTGTGGATGTTTTATATGCGGTCATCTCCAGATCGCTTAACCGGACCGGAACGCGACCTGGACGAAAGCAGTAGATCAGGAAGCCTGCACCTGTCCTTCCACATCTCCATGCGCTATGCATGATGCTGCTGTAAAGAGCGCATCCGTCGAGGAGTTCAGCGCAGTCTCGGCCGAATCCTGAATTACTCCGATGATGAAGCCGACAGCGACGACCTGCATCGCCAAATCGTTGGAAATCCCAAACAGGCTGCAGGCCAGCGGGATCAGCAACAGCGAACCGCCAGCGACACCAGAGGCACCGCAGGCACAAACCGCTGCAAGCAGGCTGAGCAAGATCGCCGTCGGGATATCCACAACGATGCCCAGCGTGTTCACGGCTGCCAATGTCAACACCGTAATGGTAATAGCCGCCCCACCCATATTGATGGTCGCGCCAAGCGGGATCGAAACCGAGTAGGTGTCCTTATGCAGCCCGAGCCGCTCGCACAACTGCATGTTCACCGGGATGTTGGCTGCCGAGCTGCGGGTAAAGAAAGCAGTGATACCGCTCTCCCGCAAGCAGGTGAACACCAACGGGTAAGGGTTGCGGCGAATCTGCCAGAACACGATCAAGGGGTTAACCACCAGCGCCATGAACAGCATGCTGCCCACCAGCACCATCAGGAGCTGCAGGTAACCGGCCAGCGCGGCAAAGCCGGACTCGGCTAAGGTCCCCGCTACCAGACCAAAGATACCCAGCGGAGCAAACCCGATGACGACCTTGACGATCAAGGTAACGCCTTCCGAGACATCGGCGATCAGATCGCGAGTGCTCTGACGCGCGTGCCTAAACGCAAACCCAAGTCCAATCGCCCACGCCAGGATGCCGATGAAATTACCTTCGATCAGCGCATGGATCGGGTTATCCACGACGTTGAACAGTAACGTTTTCAAAACAGCCCCGACACCTGCAGGCGGTACGACGTCATTGGCTTGGCTGACCAACGTCAGGCTGGTCGGGAACATGAAGCTGGCGATAACAGCAACGGCTGCCGCACTGACCGTGCCCAACGCATAGAGCATCAGAACCGGACGAATGTGCGTCGGCTGTCCGCGCTTGTGATTGGCTAGCGACGCAGTGACCAGAACGAACACCAATACCGGCGCAACCGCCTTCAATCCTGCGACGAACAGACTTCCCAGCAAGCTGACTGACGCTGCGGCCTCAGGCCACAGCCAGGCCAGAAGACAGCCCGCAACAAGGCCGACCACAATCTGTGTGACCAGACCGATACGGTTATAAGCTCGAATTAGAGGAGATGAGGGATTGGACATAGCGAAGTCTCGGCGTAGACGGCTGGATCAGGCGAGGCCCATCGCCCTGGAAGCGACAGCCGAAGCCCTGCGAAAAACGCCGGATGGTACGCATCTCCACCCGATCTGCCCAGCTTCGGGGCAAAACGGATGGACTGACACCTTGTAGCACAGTGCAGAACACGAAGCCCCTTGCAGGGCGTCGCCGAAACAAAGCGGGCCAGATGGTAAATCGTACTACCCGCTCGTTTAGATTAATCCCAGCGATGCCCGCTCCTGGCTCGGGGCGCTGGCCTGGTTAGCACCCGCAGATGGCTGAAGAGACAGGTCACGAATCTTCATCAATCAGCAGGAACGGGCATCTTGAAATCTTGGCGTTGAGAAGGCGTGAAGAGCGGCACATGGAGCCATCCGACGGCCAACTGGCGCCACTTCAGTGTTTACCGCACCTCCGCCTGCCGCTTACGCGGAAGTACAGCGAGAAAATTGTCACGCGCCACTTTGCGTGCCACGGCCTCGGGCAACGCATCGAGGAAAGGATCAAATGCGTGCATCGCCTCTCCCAAACCTTCGAAGCGCCCCACAACATCTGAACCAATCATGAAGCGCGTAGGATGCCGCTCGGCCAAGGCCACCCAGTCGGGATCGGGTGCGCCTGCGCTGTCCAGCAGATACGGACGAAGCATGGTCCATGACAAATCGACGTATAAATTCGGATAGTCATCGAGCAGGCGTTTGACGGTAGGTAGCAGGAAGTCCAGCTTCTTCTGGTGACGATGAAGCTCCTTGCTGGTACCAGCATGCGCCCAGATAAAGCGTGTATGCGGGTGGTTTCGCAGCGGCTCTTCCAGTTCAGCCAGATAGAGCGGATTGCGTTCGCGCTTGGAGGTGATGTTTGAGTGCAGCATGACCGGCAGATCGAACTCGGCTGCCAGGTGGTAGACCCGCGTCAACGCTTCGTTGTTGGCACGGGGCGTATCGCCCTGAGTCAGAGCCGTCACATCATCATGCCGCGTGAATATCTCACCAAGTCCCTGCCACAGACCTGGATCCATATCGAGCATCCGACGGATATGCGCGTCGGCGTTCTTGTCATTCGGATTGAAGCCCGATAGAAACGGATGGAAGCGCTTGCGCTGCTCTTCGTCTAACTCCTTGAGCGCCGCAGCAACCACCACATCGGTCGCACTGTACCAGTAGACGGCCGCGTCATCGCCTGCATAGTAGCGAGGGCGTTTGGGCTCATTCTCGTGCCATTTCTTAGCGACCGGTATACCGCTGATCATCACGTGATCAATGTCGCCCTTGTCCATGGCTTTAAGCAGCTGGTCCATGCCACCGCTTTCCTGGAAAAAGTCGACGAAATGCAGATGGGCGTCGCTGTAGTGGTAGTCCCGTGCCTGTACCGGTGCAGCCGAGACAACCAGGCAAAACGCGGCGAGACAGTTTCGTATGTTGAGCAACCGATGTCCTCCTGATGAGCACGCAGATAGACCGTCCAGTCGCTTGGCGGTTCATAACGCGATAACGCTGTTACAAGCGAGCCGCGCTTAATGCCTGATTTACCCTGGTTCTTTCAGCAAACGCAGCTGAACGAAAAAGGCCCGTCAGTGACGGGCCTTTTTTGCGGCAGATCAGGTTAAGCGGATAACTCAACCAACAGCTTGTTGAGGCGCTGCACATAAGCTGCAGGGTCCTTCAAGCTGTCCCCTGCCGCCAGCGCAGCCTGATCGAAGAGGATGTGCGAAAGATCGGCGAAGCGGTCTTCATCCGGCTCGGCGTCGAGCTTTTCAATCAGCGGGTGTGCCGGGTTGATCTCGAAGATCGGCTTCGACTCCGGCACCTTCTGTCCGCTGGCCTCGAGGATCTGGCGCATCTGCAAGCCCAGATCTTGCTCACCAATCGCAAGAATTGCCGGCGAATCAGTCAGACGGTGCGATACGCGCACTTCAGCAACCTCATCGCCAAGCGCTGTCTTGAGACGCTCTACCAGGCCTTCCTTTGCTTTGGCGATCTCTTCCTGAGCCTTCTTGTCCTCTTCGGAGTCCAGCTTGCCGAGGTCCAGATCACCGCGGGCGACATCCACGAACTGCTTGCCATCGAATTCGGTCAGGTAGCTCATCAGCCACTCGTCGATACGATCGGTCAGCAGCAACACCTCGATACCCTTCTTGCGGAAGACTTCCAGATGCGGGCTGTTCTTGACCTGCGCATACGACTCGCCGGTGAGGTAGTAGACCTTGTCCTGCCCATCCTTGACGCGAGCCAGATACTCAGCCAGCGACACGCTTTGCTCGCCGGAACCATCGTGGGTGGAAGCGAAACGCAGCAGACTTGCGATCTTCTCCTTGTTCGCGAAATCTTCCGCCGGGCCTTCCTTCAGTACCTGACCGAACTGCTTCCAGAAGTTCTTGTAGTCCTCCGGCTTGTCCTTGGACAGCTTGTCCAGCATGTCCAGCACGCGCTTGGTCAGCGCCGACTTCATCGAATCAATCACCGGATCCTTCTGCAGAATCTCGCGGGACACGTTCAACGATAGGTCGTTGGAATCGACTACGCCTTTGATGAAGCGCAGGTACAACGGCAGGAACTCATCGGCCTGATCCATGATGAAGACCCGCTGGACGTAGAGTTTCAGTCCTTTGGGTGCTTCTCGCTGATACAGGTCGAACGGCGCACGGCCAGGAACGAACAACAACGACGTGTATTCGAGCTTGCCCTCAACTTTGTTATGACTCCAGGCCAACGGATTCTCGAAGTCGTGCCCGACGTGCTTATAGAACTCCTGGTATTCCTCGTCCTTCACCTCGGTGCGTGGACGGGTCCAGAGGGCGCTGGCTCGGTTGACGGTTTCCCACTCGGTCTCGGCCGGCTTGTCTTTCTCCTCACCATGAAACTCTTTCGGCAATTCGATCGGCAGCGCAATGTGGTCGGAGTATTTCTTGATGATGTTGCGAAGGCGCCAACCGTCGGCAAACTCTTCTTCGCCAGACTTGAGGTGCAGAACGATGCGAGTGCCACGTTCCGGCTTTTCGATGTTCGCAACCTCGAAATCGCCCTCGCCTTTCGAGGACCAATACACGCCTTCTTCTGCAGACGTACCGGCGCGGCGGCTGAACACCTCAACCTGCTCCGCGACGATGAAGGCGGAATAGAAGCCAACGCCGAACTGACCGATCAGGTGTGAATCCTTCTTCTGGTCACCGGTCAGGTGCTTCATGAAATCAGCCGTACCCGATTTGGCGATAGTGCCCAGATGGGTGATGACGTCTTCACGGTTCATGCCGATGCCGTTGTCTTCGAGAGTGACGGTCTTGGCATCTTTATCGAAGCTGACACGAATCTTCAGATCGGCTCCGCCCTCAAGCAGTTCAGGCTTGGCCAGCGCTTCGAAGCGAAGCTTGTCGGCAGCATCCGAGGCGTTGGAAATCAGCTCGCGAAGGAAGATCTCCTTATTTGAATACAAGGAATGAATCATCAGGTGAAGCAGCTGCTTCACTTCGGTCTGGAAGCCCAGGGTTTCTTTGTTTTGAGTCTCCACACTCATCGTCTTGCAAACTCCACATCGTCAATGGCACGGACCGCGACTGCGGCGATGACAAGCAGATGGGGGCTTGGCGCTAAAATTCAAGTGCAATGCATGCCTGGGTGCCATTGCAGACCTTGTACAGCGACTTCCTGCTAGGCCCACTAAGGCTCGAGTAGCTCAAGCCGAACGATATCGTCGGGGCTGAGGTTGAATACTGCCTCCCCCGGCCCTTTCAGCCGTTGTCTGATAGACAGGTTGCCATCCCGATCGAGCCCTTTGAAGCGCCCTTCCGCAACGCCACCGCGCTTGGTATGGGCGCGTATTTGCAGATGTTCGTAGCGCTCCGGATTGCGCAGCAACCGCGCCAGAGAGAACCGCTGGCGGCGATCGATTCTGGCCGAAGCGGCGCTATCGGGCGTTGGTGCTGCTTGGGTCGTAGCAACCTTTGGCTGGGTTTCGACTGTAGCCTTCAGCGGCGGGTAGGTATCGTCGTCGACCGCCCAGCCTTGGTCACCCTTGTGCATATTGAGTTCGAAAAGACTCGGCGAACCTTCAACTTCGGCTTGCAGTGAGAGGATCATGCTCGACGCAGGGAAGGAAACAGCAGGCAGGGCCCCGATGGTCACTGCCCGCGTCTCGAAGCGTCGCTGCAGATGATCCTTAGCCACATAAGCGAGTGTGTCAGCCGAGTCATGCGTCAGATCCACCTGGCCCGAACGATAACGCAGGTTGTCGGTGAACAGTTCGATGTGTCCACTGAGGCTCGTGTGGTAATGGGCCGGCAAGACCAGATGGAAGTCACCGGCCAGCTTGTTCGGCGGCACCGGCTGCAGATCCAGATGTAAGGTGTAGCCGCTTCGAACTCGGCGCGCCTCAGGTAGCTGTTGTTCTGGACGCATCCAGTTGATTTCGATCTCCGGGACAGCACCGGTGTCCTCGGGAAGCACATCGACCTGCACAGCTCCAGGCGGCTTTTCGCCAAGGCGAATGCTCACTTCCTGCTGGGCAAACAGCTGATCCCCATCACGCAGTATGAGTACGCCATCTGTAAAACTGCCAACCCTAGGCTCGAAGGGTCGGCCATCGAGCTGCCCGTGCAAGCGAAAACTCAGCTGCTGGCCCTGCATCTCATCCTGCTCGAGCCACTCAAGGCTGGTGATGGCTGCGATTCGCTCCGGATCGTGGCTGGCGAGCAATGTAAACCCAACTACAAGAGGGATAAAGCCCAAAGCGGACAGCCCCACCGCCTTCCGGGCGTTATTCCAGTGGCGCGCGATATAGAGCAGAGTCACCGGGGGTAGCAGACAGCCGACGCCCCACAACAAGCCCGTACCGAACGCCAGAACGATCAACCAGATCAGACCGACTACGATCAGCAGTAGCCCACCCAGTATCAGCAACGCATCCATTCAACACCTTCGAGACAACTGCTAGTGGCACCGGCCAGGCCTATCAGGGCTCGTTGACCTTGAAGTGGCAACGTGCAGTAGCGATCGGTTCGGCCTGATTGGTTTGCCAGGCCGTCACGGCAACATTGGCCACACGGCGTCCCTGGCGCCAGACCTGGCAGGCGGCGAAGGTGTCACGATAGTGACCCGCTCGAAGATAATCTATCGAGAAGTCGATGATTTTGGGCAAATGTGGCGCGCCCATGAACATCAGCAGATGGAGCATTGCCGCATGCTCCATGAAGCCAGCAATCACGCCGCCATGGATGGCTGGAAGCGTAGGATTGCCGATATTGTCCTGGTTCTTTGGCAGCCGAAACACCATCTCATCGCCCAGCCGCAAGCACTCGATACCGATGAGCCTGGCGTACGGCACCATGTTCAGAAGCACATCGTAATCATTGCTGGCGTGAGCCTCACGGACCAGCGCGTCCAGGTCCGGAACACTCATTGCGGTGCCTCCGGTGCTTTCATTAGGCTGTTCTTGCCCATGCGCATAAAAGCACCCACAACGTGTGCAATCGGTTCGTTGATATCACGCTGATAAGCGACTCCACGGGTGAAAATGACTGTCGGTGTTACGCGGTAGCACTCAGCAAAGCCAAACACATCATGATTTGGTTCGGCGGGATGCATGTAATCAATGCGTAGATCAAGCGTGGGACAGATCTCGAGCTCAGGCAGTGCGCACGCCGTGGAGATACCGCAAGTGGTGTCCATCAATGTTGTAATCGCCCCGCCATGGACGCGTCCGGTCTCAGGATTGCTGACGATCTTTTCACTATAAGGAAGGCACAACGTGAGCCCCTTGGCGCTCGCATGCTCGACACGCATGCCCAGGACCTGACAGTGGCGTAACAGGGAAAGAAAGCGCTGGGTGCGCTCCAATATCAAACTATCGCTCATGCGAACTCTCAAAAAGTCCAAACCACAGAGTTTACCGGCTCTACTGACTAGCCCCTCACTCCTTGGGCGGCTCGATAGGCAAGGTTGGCGTGAACACCATGACTTCAAGCACATCGGAATGAAACTCTCGGCGATACAAGACCAGTACCACCCCGGTCGTTACCGTCATGAAGAACCAGGGATGAATGAACCAGGATAAGGTGGCCATTCCGAAGTAATAAGCCCTCAGGCCGAAGTTGAACTGGTTTGCCGCCATCGAAATGACCCTTGCAGCCCGCTCGGCGAATGACTTGCGCTCAAGGTCACTCACATTGCGCTCACCCGCCATCGGCGCCGAGGCAACCAGCACAGCAGCGAAGTTGTACTGCCGCATGCACCAGCTGAAAGTGAAAAACGCATAAACGAACACCACCGCCAACGCCAACAGCTTGATTTCCGAAAGCCCACGGCTGACCGGTTGTGCGAACGGCAGATCCGCCAACAGCGAAACTGCACGTTCGGACGCGCCCAGCGCGGTCAGTATCCCAGCCAGGATGATCAAGGTGCTGGATGCGAAAAATGCCGCATTGCGCTCCAGATTGCCGATCACATTGGCATCGGCGATGCGGTTATCGCGCAGCAGCATCCGCCGCATCCAGTCCTGCCGATACAAATGCAGGACACTGGCCAGGCACGCGGTGTCCCTGCCCCGCCAGCTTGCGTAGCGGGTGTAGCCGGCCCAGCACAGTACGAACCACACGACAGCAATCAGATGAGGCAGCAAATGATTGGGAATGAGCATGTAAACCCCTCTGGACGCATGCGCCTGATTATAGCCAGCGAAACCGCTTGCTAGGCGTCTCGCGAACCAATCGTACGGCCGAGTCAACCGGCATTAGGATGCGAGTCGGCGTTGACCAAGCAGCCGATCCACGGCGAACGCGATCGCCAGAGTCACCAGCACTGGAACCAGCCAACCCATGCTCTGCGCGGCCAAGGGGAGCCTGGTAAACAACACGGGAACCAGGTCGGTGAATCCCGCCGCCGACATCCCATCGGCAACACCGAACACCAGCGTGACGGCCATTACCGGGATGAACACCCGACTGGGCGAAACCCAGCAGCGATCCAGCAGACTCAATGCAACCAACATGATCGCCAGCGGGTAGAGCCCGACCAGCACGGGCACTGACACACTGATCAGCTGGGTCAGGCCCTGATTGGCCACCAACAGGCTGAAAAGCGTGAATACCACGGCGACAGTGCGATAGCCGACGGGCATCAAGCCGCTGAAGAATTCGCCACAGGCGGTCGTCAATCCGACTGCGGTTGTCAGGCAAGCCAGCGTAATCACGACTGCAAGCAGCAGACTGCCCGTAGTACCAAAGGTGTGTTGCACGTAAGTCGTAAGGATCTGCACGCCGTTTTGCGCCTCACCGGCAATGCCCTGACTAGTTGCGCCCAGGTAGAACAGCGCGAGGTACACCAGCGACAGACCAAGCGCGGCTATGGCGCCAGCAATCATCGAGTAACGGGTCACCAGCGCCGGCTCGGATACGCCTCGATCACGGATGGCGGTCGCGATCACAATGCCGAATACCAGCGCGCCCAAGGTATCCATGGTCAGATAGCCTTCTAGAAATCCTTTCAGCAGGGGACCGTTACGGTAGCTCTCAGCTGTGGTCCCGATGTCGCCAGCCGGCGCGAACACCGCAGCGCCGCCCAGCACCAGCAACGCAGCCAGTAATACAGGCGTGATGAACTTGCCGACCCGGTTCACCAACTGACCTGGATTTATCGCCAGGAACAATGTCGCCGCAAAAAACAGAACCGTATAAACGAAAAGGGGGATAGCTGCGTTGCCGGTAAAGGGCGCAACGCCCATTTCAAACGACACCACTGCCGTCCGAGGCGTAGCGAACAGTGGGCCAATGGCAAGGTACACCGCTACCGCCAGCAGCGTGCCGGCGCCACGCCCCAGCGGGGCGGTCAAGCGATCCATGCCGCCGCCGACCCGTGCCAGCGCGACCACAGTCAACAAAGGCAACCCGACGCCAGTCAACAGAAACCCCAGTGCTGCAAGCCAGAGCGAGTGCCCTGCAGCCAGCCCGGCACTGGGTGGAAAGATAATATTGCCTGCGCCGAGAAACAGCGCGAACGTCATGAAGCCTAGGGCCAGCAGATCAAGGCCTTTCAGTCGAATCATTGAACTATCCCACTACAGAAGGTTCTGGCACGACACGCACCAAGCGTGAACTCCCGGATACGGCTCATGCTGCGCCGCGCGAAAAAAGCACGCACCTTAATCGAAATGACTTGCGAGGGCGAGGAGTCGTACTCCCCAAAACGAGATGGTGCGAGAAGACGGACGCCGCTAGGCATATTCGCTCGGACCAAGCCAGAACGCCGTTTATCGTCCTGCAGAAACGAAGATGCCAGTCAGACGAGCTGACTGGCATCGGGTGCCACTAGGAGGGGATCAGGCCTGCTTGGCGTCCCAGCCGGTGACTTCCGCCAGCGCCTTGCCGATATCGGCGAGCGAACGAACAGTCTTCACGCCAGCGTCTTGCAGCGCAGCGAACTTCTCGTCCGCGGTGCCCTTGCCGCCGGAAATGATCGCACCGGCATGCCCCATGCGCTTGCCCGCCGGAGCCGTCACACCAGCAATGTAGGAGACCACCGGCTTGGTGACATTGGCCTTGATATAGGCGGCTGCCTCCTCTTCGGCGGAACCGCCGATCTCACCGATCATGACGATCGCTTCGGTCTGCGGGTCTTCCTGAAACAACTTGAGGATGTCGATGAAGGTCGATCCTGGAATAGGATCGCCGCCGATACCCACACAGGTGGACTGACCGAAACCAGCGTCGGTGGTCTGCTTGACCGCTTCGTAGGTCAGAGTGCCCGAACGAGACACGATGCCAACCTTGCCCGGCATGTGGATGTGACCCGGCTGGATACCGATCTTGCACTCGCCAGGCGTAATCACACCTGGGCAGTTCGGGCCAATCAGGCGAACACCCATTTCGTCACACTTGATCTTCACTTCGAGCATGTCGAGAGTTGGGATGCCTTCGGTGATGCAGACGATCAGCTTGATACCGCCGAACACTGCTTCAAGAATGGAGTCCTTGCAAAACGGTGCCGGAACATAGATCACTGATGCATCCGCGCCAGTCGCTTCGACTGCTTCTTTAACCGTGTTGAATACCGGCAGGCCCAGATGAGTTGTGCCGCCCTTGCCAGGAGTCACGCCACCGACCATTTTGGTGCCGTATTCGATGGCCTGCTCGGAGTGGAAGGTACCTTGCGAACCGGTGAAACCCTGGCAGATAACTTTGGTGTCTTTATTGATCAGGACGCTCATTACTTGCCCTCCGCGGCTTTGACGACTTGAATGGCCGCATCGGTCAGGCTCGTCGCACCGATGATATTCAGACCACTTTCACCCAGCATCTTGGCGCCGAGTTCAGCATTGTTGCCTTCGAGACGGACGACCACAGGAACCTTGACGCCGACTTCCTTGACCGCACCGATAATGCCTTCAGCAATCATGTCGCAACGGACGATGCCGCCGAAGATGTTAACCAGGACAGCCGCGACGTTTTCATCGGACAGGATGATTTTGAACGCTTCAGTCACGCGCTCTTCTGTAGCGCCGCCGCCGACGTCGAGGAAGTTCGCCGGCTTGCCGCCGTGCAGATTGACGATATCCATGGTGCCCATGGCCAGACCTGCACCATTGACCATGCAGCCGATGTTGCCTTCCAGTGCAACGTAGTTGAGCTCCCACTTCGCTGCGTGAGCTTCGCGCGGGTCATCCTGGGACGGGTCCTGCATACCGCGCAGCTTGGGCTGGCGATAGATCGCGTTGCTATCGATATTCAACTTGGCATCAAGGCAGTGCAGATTGCCGTCTTTCTTGACGACCAGCGGATTGACTTCGAGCAGAGCCAGATCGTAGTCGACGAACAGCTTGGCCAGCCCTACAAAGATGTGGACGAACTGCTTGACCTGATCACCCTTCAGGCCGAGCTGGAATGCCAACTCGCGGCCCTGGAACGGTTGAGCGCCGACGAGCGGATCGATGGTTGCCTTGAGGATTTTTTCCGGCGTGTCGTGAGCGACCTTTTCGATGTCGACGCCACCTTCGGTGGAAGCCATGAAGACCACCCGACGGGTAGCACGGTCAACCACGGCGCCCAAGTACAGTTCTCTATCGATGTCAGTGCAGGCTTCAACGAGAATCTTGCTGACCGGCTGTCCGTTGGCGTCGGTTTGATAGGTCACCAGGCGCTTGTCTAGCCACTGCTCGGCGAATGCGCGGGCTTCGTCCTTGCTACGGACCAGCTTGACGCCACCCGCCTTGCCACGACCGCCAGCATGTACCTGAGCCTTAACTACCCACTCGGTACCGCCAATCTGATCACAGGCTTCAGCCGCTTCTTTGGGGCTGTCGATCGCATAACCCTTGGAAACCGGCAATCCGTACTCGGCAAACAGTTGCTTACCCTGATATTCGTGAAGATTCATCTTAGCTACCGTTCGGTTTGATGTGCATCAGACGCCACATTGCAGCGGCGTCACCTCAAGTCGCTGAAAACTATCGAAGATACCTTTCAGGGACCTGTCATACCTTGCTTGAAGGTATTCGACGGCCGCGCCAGGCCTATAAAGCCCAGCGCGAGCCGCCGCTTGTTGCTGCGCTATTAGCGCTTCTTGCGGTTGGCGATGTGAATCGCGTGACCATTCACCGCCAGCGCAGCTTCGTGCAGCGCTTCGGACATGGTCGGGTGCGAGAAGACCATCATGCCCAGATCTTCGGCGCTGGTGCCGAACTCCATGCCGATGGCGCCCTGCTGAACCAGCTCGGCTGCAGCCGGCCCCATGACATGCACACCCAGTACACGGTCGGTCTTGGCGTCAGCGATGACCTTGACCAGGCCCGCCGTATCGTTGGCAGCCATGGCACGGCCACTGGCAGCGAACGGGAAGGTGCCCACGTTGATTTCAACGCCTTCGCTTTTCAGCGCCTGCTCAGTCTTACCGACCCATGCGATTTCCGGATGGGTATAGATGACCGACGGAACCAGGTCGTAGTTCATTTGCGATTTGTGGCCCGCGATCCGCTCGGCAACCATCACACCCTCTTCCGATGCCTTATGCGCGAGCATCGCTCCACGGACCACGTCACCAATGGCATAAACGCCTGGGACACTGGTCGCGCACTGATCGTCGACAAAGATGAAGCCACGCTCATCCATGTCGACGCCTGCATCAGCGGCCAGCAGATCGGTGGTCACAGGACGGCGACCAACTGCAACGATCAGTTTGTCGAAGGTCTGCTGCTGCTCTCCCTCAGCGTTGGTGAAGTTGACGGTGACCTCGTCACCCTTCACTTCCGAACCGGTCACACGGGCGCCCAGCAGAATATTCAGGCCCTGTTTGCTTAGGACCTTGAAGGCTTCCTTGGAAATTTGTTCGTCGGCGGCCGGCAGGAACTTGTCCATGGCTTCGAGGACGGTGACTTCTGCACCCAGGCGAGCCCAGACCGATCCCAGCTCGAGGCCAATGACACCGGCGCCGATGACGCCAAGCTTCTTCGGCACGCTCTGGAAGTCCAGAGCGCCTGTCGAGTCGACAATGATCTTCTGGTCGACCGGCGCCGGCGGGATATCGACGGGCTTGGAACCGGAGGCGAGGATTACACTCTCCGCACCGAGTACCTGCGTGTTGCCATCCAGGCCAGTGACCTCGACCTGCTTCCCACTGAGAAGCTTGCCGTGACCCTCGAACACGGTTACACCGTTCGCCTTCATAAGACCGGCAACACCGCCAGTCAGGTTTTTAACGATCTGGTCCTTACGGGCCACCATGGTCGGAACGTCCATGGCCACTTCGCCAGTGCTGATGCCGTGAACCTTGAAGCTCTCGTGGGCTTCATGGAACTTGTAGGAGCTGTCCAGAAGCGCCTTGGACGGAATGCAACCGACGTTCAGACAGGTTCCGCCAAGCGCGGTCTTGCCTTCCTTGCCCTGATATTTTTCGATACAGGCGGTCTTTAGACCCAGTTGCGCTGCGCGAATGGCTGCAACATAACCGCCGGGGCCGGCACCGATCACGACGACGTCGAATTTCTGGCTCATTACGAATCCTCTTGAGTGCAGCTAAAAAATCAAAGGCCGCAGACAGCAGGCCCGGCACTTGCCTAGCCTGCCAACTGCAGCCCGTGACGCTTGTTAGATGTCCAGCAGCAAACGGGCCGGATCTTCCAGCAGGTTTTTGATGGTCACCAGGAAGCTGACCGCTTCCTTGCCATCGATAAGGCGATGGTCGTAGGACAACGCCAGATACATCATCGGTCGGATGACCACCTGGCCGTTAACGGCCATCGGACGCTGCAGAATGTTGTGCATGCCCAGGATAGCGGCTTGCGGCGGGTTGACAATCGGGGTCGACATCATCGAGCCGAAGGTGCCGCCGTTGGTGATGGTGAAGGTGCCGCCAGTCATCTCATCAATCGACAGTTTGCCATCACGCGCTTTCTTGCCAAAAGTGGCGATGCCGCTTTCAACTTCGGCCAGGTTCATCAGCTCGGCATTGCGCAGCACCGGAACGACCAGACCACGATCGCTGGAGACAGCGACGCCGATGTCCTGATAGCCGTGGTAGACGATGTCGGTACCGTCGATCGACGCGTTGACCGCGGGGAAGCGCTTCAGCGCCTCGACGGAAGCCTTGACGAAAAAGGACATGAAGCCCAGACGCACGCCGTTGTGGGTCTTTTCGAACAGATCCTTGTACTTCGAGCGCAGCGCCATGACCTCGGTCATGTCGACTTCGTTGAAGGTGGTCAGCATCGCCATGTTCGACTGTGCTTCAACCAGGCGCTCGGCAACCTTGGCGCGAAGGCGCGTCATCGGCACGCGCTTCTCGGTGCGGTCACCAGCAGCAGAAACAGGGGCCGATGCTGCACTAGTGGCGGCCTTGGCGGCTGCCGGAGCCGATTTTTTGGCCTCGATGGCAGCAACCAGATCTTCTTTGGTTACCCGCCCATCCTTGCCAGTGCCCTTTACGCTGTTCGGATCGATGCCGTTTTCTTCGGCCAGCTTGCGCGCGGCAGGCGCGAGGATCGCGTCTTCTCCACCCGCTGCAGGTGCCGATGCTGGAGCGGCTGCCGGAGCGGCGGCTTCTGCAGGCGCAGCAGCTGGAGCTGAAGCCGTAGCGCCAGCGTCCAGCTTGCCAAGCAGCTCACCGCTGAGCACGGTGTCGCCTTCGTTTTTGGCGATTTCGGTCAGCACGCCATCCGCTTCGGCTAGCACTTCCATAACAACCTTGTCGGTCTCGATGTCGACAATCAGTTCGTCACGCTTTACCGCATCGCCCGGTTGCTTGTGCCAGGTCGCAACGGTGCCGTCAGCAACCGATTCCGGAAATTGAGGGGCTTTGATCTCGATAGCCATTAGCTGGGTCCTATTTGATTCGGTTTTTACATCGAGGCCGCGGTGTCCGCGGCCTCTTGCAAGAATGATTAAATGGTGAAGGCGTCCTGCAGCAGTTTTTCCTGCTGTTCGGCGTGCATGGAGGCATAACCGACTGCAGGTGCTGCAGAGGCTTCACGACCCGCGTATTGCAGGAACAGCTCCTTCTTATGCGCGACGGCAACGCGACGCATATGATGTTGGCTGCAATACCAGGCACCCTGGTTCATCGGCTCTTCCTGGCACCAGACGATGCTCTTGACGTTCTGGTAAGGCGCCAGCACCTCAGCCAGATCATCTTCCGGGAACGGATATAGCTGCTCCAGGCGAACAATGGCGATGTCTTCGCGGCCTTCGTTGCGACGCTTATCCAGCAGATCGTAATAGACCTTGCCGCTGCACATGACAACGCGTTCGACCTTGCTCGGATCGATCTGATCGATTTCCGGAATCACGGTCAGGAACGAACCTTGGGTCAAGTCTTCCAGGGTCGACGTTGCCAGCTTGTGACGCAGCAACGACTTCGGCGTCAGCGCTACCAGAGGCTTGCGCAGCGGGCGGATCGCCTGGCGGCGCAACATGTGATAGACCTGAGCGGGCGTTGTCGGCACGCATACCTGAATGTTGTGCTCGGCGCACAGCTGCAGGTAACGCTCCAGGCGCGCGGACGAATGCTCCGGCCCCTGGCCTTCGTAACCGTGCGGCAGCAGCATCGTCAATCCGCACAGACGGCCCCACTTGTGCTCGCCACTGGTGATGAATTGGTCGATGACGACCTGAGCACCGTTGGCAAAGTCACCGAACTGCGCCTCCCATACTACCAATGCGTTAGGCATGGTGGTGGCATAGCCGTACTCGAACGCAAGTACCGCCTCTTCCGACAGGAAGGAGTCGTACAGGTCGAAGCGAGGCTGGCCTTGGTAGAGATGCTGGAGCGGGATGTAAGTGCTGCCATCCTTCTGGTTGTGCAACGCCGCGTGGCGGTGCGAGAAGGTCCCGCGGCCAACGTCCTGGCCACTGATGCGAACTGGATGACCTTCGAACAGCAGGGTCGCGTAAGCCAGTGTCTCGGCATAGCCCCAGTTGATGGCAAGCGCACCGGCACCCATCTTCTGGCGGTCTTCGAGAATTTTCGACACTTGACGTTGAACGACGAAGCCTTCCGGCACCGCCAGCATCTTGCTGGACAATTCCTGCAGCGCTTTTAGCTCGAAACGCGTGTCGTATCGAGCAGTCCCGGTATGGCCCAAGTACGGCCGCCAATCGACGAACAGCTCCTTGTTCGGCTCCTTGACCAAGCTCTTGACCACGTGAAGACCGTTATCAAGCGCGGCGCGGTATTCGTCGACCTTGGCCTGGACCTGATCATTGTCGAGCACGCTCGATTGCGTTAGAGCATCGGCATACAGCTCACGCGTGGTGCGCTGTTTGGCGATTTTCTGATACATGAGCGGCTGAGTGCCGCTGGGCTCGTCCGCTTCGTTGTGACCGCGACGCCGATAGCAGATCAGGTCGATGACGATATCGCGCTTGAACTGCATCCGGTAGTCAACAGCAAGCTGGGTGACAAACAGAACTGCTTCAGGATCATCCGCGTTCACGTGGAAGATCGGCGCCTGAATCATCTTTGCGACGTCGGTCGCGTACTCGGTGGAGCGCGCGTCCTCCTGCTTGTTGGTGGTGAAGCCAACCTGGTTATTAATCACGATCCGGATGGTGCCGCCCGTGCGGTATGCACGAGTTTGGGACATCTGGAAGGTTTCCATAACGACGCCCTGCCCCGCAACGGCGGCGTCACCGTGGATGGTGACTGGCAGTACCTTGTCACCCACCGCATCGCAACGACGATCCTGACGAGCGCGAACTGAGCCTTCAACCACTGGCGACACAATTTCCAGGTGCGAAGGGTTAAACGCCATCGCCAGGTGTATTTCGCCACCCGGAGTCATGACGTTGGAGGAGAAACCCTGGTGATACTTAACATCACCGGAGCTGAGCCCTTCGACCTTCTTGCCTTCAAACTCGTCGAACAGGTCGCGTGGGTTTTTACCGAAGGTATTGACCAGTACGTTGAGACGGCCGCGGTGGGCCATGCCAATGACGATTTCCTTAGTGCCGTAGGAGCCTGACCGCTGGATAATTTCGTCCAGCAACGGAATAAGGCTCTCACCACCTTCCAGACCAAAACGCTTGGTACCCGGATACTTGGTACCCAAGTACTTTTCGAGACCTTCAGCAGCTGTAAGGCGCTCAAGCAGGTGGCTCTTGATTTCAGGCGAAAAGGACGGACGTCCACGAACGCTCTCGAGCCGCTGGATAAACCAGGTGCGCTGGTCTGAATCGACGATGTGGGTAAATTCAGCCCCGATAGTGCGGCAATAAGTCTCTTGCAGCGCCTGGTGAATCTCGCGCAAAGTGGCCTGATCTTTGCCCATGGCAAGGTCGCCGGTACGGAACACCGTATCCAGATCTGCGTCGGTCAAGCCATAGTTATTGATCGCCAGATCAGCTGGAGCCGGGCGCTGTTGCAAGCCAAGCGGGTCGAGCTGGGCAGTCTGATGGCCACGCATCCGATAAGCTTGGATCAGACGCAGGACTTCGACCTGTTTCTTCTCATGCTCGCTACTGACGCTGGCGGCTGAAGCAGGCTGAGCACGACGTTGGTTCTTTGCCAACAGTACGAAGTGATCGCGGATTGTCGAATGCGATACATCGGCCGCAGCGCCACCGCTGACCGGCAGCTTCTGGAAATAGGTGCGCCACTCTTCGGGCACAGCGTTGGGATCGTGCAGGTAGAGCTCGTAGAGCTCTTCCACATAGGCAGCGTTACCACCGGATAGGTGGGCACTGTCCCACATGCGCTGCATTACGCTTTCTTGCATGTCTGGTCACCTTCGATAAGGAGACACCACCAGCGTGGAGACCGCAGCATGACTTCCCAAGTTCTGAAGCAGCGACCCAGGTAAAGCCACTACGGACCGCGCAGATAGTTTCCGAGAACCACCCCGGATGCCCCTGCTGGTCATCAAATTTTCAGAGCGAAACCCCGGCTTTGTGAGCTGGGATTCCTACTAAGACTACGGCGCCGAGTTTGAACTCTGGCGCCGTAGGTGTCGCGGTGAAGCATTAAGGATCTGCAACTACTATCAATAACCGCAGACACCTCGAGGGCATCAGGTTGCGCTCTGCAGCAGCATGTTCCGAACATGGCCAATGGCCTTGGTCGGATTCAACCCTTTCGGACAGACGCTGACGCAGTTCATGATACCCCGGCAGCGAAACACGCTGAACGGATCGTCTAGCGCAGACAGACGGTTCTCGGTTTCGGTGTCGCGGCTGTCGGCCAGGAAGCGATAAGCCTGCAGCAGCGCAGCGGGCCCGAGAAACTTATCTGGATTCCACCAGAAGGACGGGCAGCTCGTCGAACAACAAGCGCAAAGGATGCACTCGTACAGACCGTCGAGCTTCTCTCGATCTTCCGGACTCTGCAGACGTTCGATAGCCGGAGCCGGTGTATCGTTCATCAAATAAGGGCGAACCTTCTCGTACTGCTTATAGAAGATGCCCATATCCACCGCCAAGTCACGAATAACTGGCAAACCAGGTAGCGGACGAACCACAAGCTTGTTGCCTTTGACTACAGACGAGAGTGGTGTGATGCAGGCCAGCCCATTCTTGCCGTTCAGGTTCATGCCGTCAGAGCCACAAACCCCCTCACGGCATGAGCGACGATAAGAGAAGCCTTCGTCCTGTTCCTTGATGAGGGCGAGCACGTCCAGCACCATCAGGTCCTTACCATCGGTATTGACCTGAAAGTCCTGCATGTAGGGCTTGGCGTCTTTATCCGGGTTATAGCGATAAACGCTCACTTGCAACATATCAGCGACCTCAGTAAGTCCGAACCTTAGGTTCGAAAGTCGGAACAGTCTTCGGAGAGAAGTTCACGGCACGCTTGGCTACGCGCTTCTCACCCGGGAAGTACAGGGTGTGGCACAGCCAGTTTTCGTCATCACGCTCTTCGAAATCCTCGCGGGCATGCGCGCCGCGCGATTCTTTGCGATTCTCTGCAGCGATGGCAGTTGCTTCAGCCACTTCCAGCAGATTCTGTAGCTCCAGCGCTTCGATACGGGCGGTATTGAAGGCTTGGCTCTTGTCAGAAATCTTCACATTGGCGATGCGCTGGCGGAGATCAGCAAGCTGGGCAATGCCCTTCTGCATGTACTCGCCGGTACGGAATACACCGAAGTAGTTCTGCATGCAGCTTTGCAGCTCTTTACGCAGCGAAGCGACGTCTTCGCCTTCGGTCCGCTCGTTCAAGCTGGCGAGACGACTCAGCGCAACGTCCAGATCGGCCTCAGTCGCACCGCGATGCTCGATACCGTCCTTCAGCGCTTTTTCTAGATGAAGACCGGCGGCGCGACCGAATACAACGAGGTCAAGCAGAGAGTTGCCACCCAGACGGTTAGCGCCATGAACCGATACGCACGCCACTTCGCCTACCGCGAATAGCCCTTCAATGATCTTGTCATTTCCATTGGCATCCTGGGTCATTGCTTGACCGTGGATGTTAGTGGCGACGCCACCCATCATGTAATGACAGGTCGGAACTACAGGCACCGGAGCAGTGACAGGATCGACATGCGCAAAGGTTTTCGACAGCTCGCAGATGCCCGGTAGACGGCTATGCAGTACTTCCTCACCCAGGTGGTCGAGCTTCAGCATCACGTGGTCGCCATCTGGACCACAGCCGTTGCCAGCCAGAATTTCTTTAACCATGGAGCGAGCAACTACGTCACGACCCGCCAGATCTTTCGCGTTCGGCGCGTAACGCTCCATAAAGCGCTCGCCGTGCTTATTGATCAGGTATCCACCTTCACCACGGCAACCTTCGGTTACCAACACACCGGCACCAGCGATGCCGGTCGGATGGAATTGCCACATCTCAATATCCTGAACCGGCACACCTGCGCGCAACGCCATGCCAATACCGTCACCGGTGTTAATCAGCGCGTTAGTGGTCGATGCGTAGATACGCCCTGCACCTCCGGTAGCCAAGACCACAGCCTTGGACCGGATATAGACCGTTTCGCCATTTTCGATGCAGATCGCGATGATGCCCACGATGGCGCCATCCTGATTCTTCACCAGATCCACGCCATACCATTCGTTGAGGAAGGACGTGCCCGCCTTCAGGTTGGCCTGATACAGAGTGTGCAGCAGCGCATGACCAGTACGGTCAGCTGCCGCGCAAGTGCGAGCAGCCTGCCCACCTTTGCCATAGTCCTTCGACTGACCACCGAACGGACGCTGGTAGATGCGACCCTGCTCGGTTCGGGAGAACGGCAAGCCCATGTGTTCCAGCTCGAAAACAGCCTCCGGACCAACGGAACACATATATTCGATAGCATCTTGGTCGCCGATGTAATCGGAGCCCTTAACGGTATCGTACATGTGCCAGCGCCAATCATCGTTCGGGTCAGCCGAAGCGATCGCACAGGTGATGCCACCTTGTGCGGATACGGTATGCGAGCGGGTCGGGAAAACCTTGGTTACCACAGCAGTTTTGTGACCACCTTGGGCCAACTGCAGTGCGGCGCGCATGCCCGCACCACCGCCACCAATAATGATGGCGTCATAAGAAAGAGTACGAATGCTAGCCATGGATCAGATACCCCAAAGAATCTGCACGCCCCAGACGAAGAAGGTGAACATAGCTATGCCACACACCGCCTGGAAGAGAAAACGCACGCCGGTAGCCCACTTACCGATTGCCATGCTGGTCAGGTAGTCGGTGGAAATCGTCCACATACCAACCCATGCATGAACACTGAGGGCAACGAGTGCAAGGAGACTGAAGATGCGCATCCACTGAGCGGAGAACAGCGCATGCCACTGAGCGTAATCCAACCCCGGATTCGCAATGAGGTATCCGATCAGAAAGAGAAAATAAGCCGCCAGGACCACCGCTGAAACGCGCTGGGCCATCCAGTCATACAGACCCGAACGGGAAAAGTTGGTGACATTGGTTACCATATCCATACTCCCGCCAGAACGATCAGCACTGCCGATACGGCCAAAACGATTTTCGAGCCCAGCTTCCCGCCTTCCAGCGTTTCGCCATGGCCGGTATCCATGACCAGATGGCGCACACCGGCCACCAGGTGATACAGCAACGCAGAGAGCAAAGCCCAGACCACCAGCTTCGCCAGCGGACTACCGAGATACGCCTTCACCTCTTCAAAGCCTTCGACAGAAGACAAAGAGACATCAAGCGCAAGCAGCAGGACGGCCACACCAACAAACAAGATCACGCCAGAAATGCGGTGAAGGATTGAGGTGTAAGCAGTGATTGGGAGTTTTATTGTCCTAAGATCTAGGTTTACAGGTCGTTGGCTTTTCACGGCTTTTTTTCACACTTGAGAGCCCCGAAACCGCAGGGCAAAGTTGTTGGGAAGAGCACGCAGCGGTACCCGCCACCCACGAGTGACAACCCACAGGAAACTGCCTGTAAGGCCCCTGCCGGTCGGTCGCCGATTATAAACAGTTAGGTCGCTAATGACAATGTGGTGAAGTGCCACTAAAGGCGGATGGCGCCTCGGTTTGTAATTCGCGTAAATAGCTTTTTCTGTGTTGCGAATTCACCCCTAACCCCCTCTACAACTGGCCGCTCGCCCAAATTGACTTTGTGATTTATCTCACTATAGTGATGCGGGCCCTGCGTGGGGGGCCATGATGATTCCAAGCATAAAACAGGAGGCCATACATGGCTGACAAAAAAGCGCAGTTGATCATCGAAGGCGCAGACGCCATCGAACTGCCCGTTCTATCCGGCACCGTAGGGCCCGACGTAATCGACGTACGAGGCTTGACCTCCACGGGTCGCTTTACCTTCGACCCCGGCTTCATGTCCACCGCCTCTTGCGAATCCAAGATCACCTATATCGACGGTGACAAAGGAGTTTTGCTTCATCGCGGCTACCCGATCGAGCAGCTGGCCGAAAAAGCCGATTACCTCGAAACCTGCTACCTCTTGCTAAACGGCGAGCTGCCTACTGCTGAGGAAAAAGCAAAGTTCATCAGCACCGTCAAGAACCACACAATGGTTCACGAACAGCTCAAGTCTTTCCTCAACGGTTTCCGTCGTGATGCACATCCGATGGCCATCATGTGCGGTGTTGTAGGCGCGCTCTCGGCCTTCTATCACGACTCTCTGGATATTAACGACCCGCACCACCGCGAAATTTCGGCGGTTCGCCTGGTCGCGAAGATGCCAACACTGGCCGCCATGGTTTACAAGTACTCCATGGGCCAGCCGATGATGTACCCGCGTAACGATCTGAATTACGCTGAAAACTTCCTTCACATGATGTTTAACACACCTTGCGAAGTGAAGCCGATCAGCCCGGTTCTTGCAAAAGCCATGGACCGCATCTTCATTCTGCATGCGGACCACGAGCAAAACGCCTCGACGTCCACCGTACGCCTAGCCGGCTCAACCGGCGCCAACCCGTTCGCCTGCATTGCTGCTGGTATTGCAGCGCTGTGGGGCCCGGCACATGGCGGCGCCAACGAAGCCGTACTCACCATGCTGGACGAGATCGGCGACGTTTCGAACATCGAAAAATTCCTTGCCAAGGCCAAGGACAAGAACGACCCATTCAAACTGATGGGCTTCGGCCACCGCGTCTACAAAAACTTCGACCCACGCGCCAAGGTAATGAAGCAGACCTGCGACGAAGTACTCAGCGAGCTCGGCATCAACGACCCGCAGCTCGAACTTGCAATGAAGCTTGAAGAGATCGCGCTGAACGATCCCTACTTCGCCGAACGCAACCTCTATCCGAACGTTGACTTCTACTCCGGCATCATTCTGAAGGCGATCGGCATTCCAACCAGTATGTTCACCGTGATCTTCGCGCTTGCACGTACTGTCGGCTGGATCTCGCACTGGAAAGAAATGATTGCGATGGGTCAGAAGATCGGTCGTCCGCGCCAGCTGTACACCGGCCACCCGCAACGGGACCTGAATCGCTAAGGCAGCGCGAACCGCCTTACCCTGAATAGACCTACAGCTTTTTAGGGTTAGCTACCTCAACGCCCAGTGCAGCGCACTGGGCGTTTTTTTATTTCTGGACCGAATCGGTCCACACCCACCGTTGTGATTGCCGATCACTCCACACCGAGCTTACGAGCCGATCAAGACCGTGGTACTGCCGAGGCAGCACCTCATTTTCGCTGACTCATTCCCTCAGAACGCCGGTAGCCGCAACCCTCATCATCCATGCCGCGCTGGATGCGCTGATTTAGCTCGGCTGCAGCACTGGCGTCCCGAGCGATGAATTAATAGATAGCACGCCTTAGCCGAGGCAGGCGCCCGATAGCGGGCACGAGTGAGTGACACAAAAAATCGACGAGCAGCTTTCCCCTCCGCGCCGCTTCCTGACGCATCGCTACGCTCAGCTTGCCGCCCCAGACCTTAGCACCCCAGAACCGGCTGCACCTTATGTCCTACAGCTACCTAAGTCGGCTCCACTGCCAAAAGTTGCGCCAGCACAAGCATGAATCCGAGCCTTTGACGCTCGGCATGCACCCACGCACAGCCGGACAGTAGCGCGGCTCGCCGGCACTAAAGGACTGAAGGATGCCTAACTCAGCATTGCGACAACGAGGAGCGATATGACGAGGCCGCCAGCCGCAAGCGACACAGCATCACTGAAGACTCGTGCACCTCGAGCTACCGCAATTTTGCCGCCAGAGAGCCATACCGAAGCGACAAATCCATTACCACGCAATCGCCACCCAGCAGGAGCTTCTAGATTTGTAGCCCGAGCGCTCAAAACCCGGCAGACCTCGCAAGCAGAAAGCGGGAAAACTCTGACGCATCAGAAAACCTCAGACATAAAAAATCCAGTCACTGTTAAGTGACTGGATTTTCTGGGGACTTTTGGTCGGGACGGAGTGATTCGAACACTCTACCCCTTGCACCCCATACAGGTAAATAACTGTACTAACGAGTCCAACCCGATCCAAGACCGGCCATCAAACCATTGATTTTACTGGCTTCCCGCCCTTTTCTTGTCCAAAATACTCCGAAGCCATACGACCAAAGCCGATCTCAATTGGCAACCAATTGGCAACCAGACAATCTCAAGTGGCAACGAATTGGCAACGGAGAAGCCCCCAAATGGCCAAGATTACAGATCGTCAGATGACCGCTAAACCCGGCGCAAGCGACAAGTGGCTGAGCGAGGTCGCTATTTGGGGGCACGGCAGCCTGGTCGCACGTATCACCCCGAGCGGCGAACGCCTCTTCTATTTTCGCTACACCAACGGTAGCAGCGAGCGCGTGACCTTCCCCATCGGCACCTACAGCCGTGACGGAAGCGAAGGAACGATGACGCTCGCAAAGGCGGGGCTAAAAGCCAAGGAGCTTGCTGGGCTTCATAAATCTGGTATCAAGGATGTTAAGCAACATCTCGAGGCGGAGGAAGCCGCCCGTGTCGCTTCGCGTGACGCTGAGCTAGCGCGGATAGCTGCTGCCGAAGCAGTCGCGAAAGCGGCCGCAGCCCGACTAGCTGCTAGGAAAACTGTATGGGACCTATTTGATCATTGGGCGAAGGTTGATCTGATCAACCGCAAGGATGGCGGCGATGAGGTTCGCCGTATGTTCAACAAGGACGTCCTACCGCGTCTCGGCGCCCTGCCTCTTGATGAGGTAAGAAAAGGCCATATCACAGAGGTGACTGACGCTTTGTTAGCCCGCGGTGTGAACCGCATGGCCAAGCTAATTTTTAGTCTGATGCGACAGATGTTTCGATTTGCAGTTGACCGAGACCTTCTCAATTATGATCCGACCGCAAGCATCCGCAAATCCAAAATCGGCGGTAAAGATGTTGAACGGGATCGGGTGCTTAGTGAAGGAGAGATTTCGCTCCTCGCTACGCAGGCCCCTAATGCGGGCCTCCTTCCTTCGACGGAAGCGGCAATCTGGATCGCCCTTTCCACTTGCTGCCGTATCGGCGAGCTGATGAACGCGCGCTGGGAAAACATCGACCTGAAAGCAAGCAGCTGGGTCATCCCAGCTGAAGATAGCAAGAATGGCAAAGCTCACTCTGTGACCCTATCCAATTTTGCCATCTACCAGTTCAAGATAGTCAAGGCCTTCAGCGGAAAAAGCCAGTGGTGCTATCCAAACACCAAAGATACCGGCCCAGTCTGCTCCAAAACTGTGACCAAACAATTAGGTGATAGACAACGCCAGCCTGACCAAGGAATCTTGAACAACCGCAGCGCCAAAGCCCAAGCTCTTATATTAAAAGGTGGGAAATGGACCCCCCATGACCTCAGGCGAACCGGTGCGACTCTAATGACTGCACTAGGCGTTCTTCCAGAAGTCGCTGAACGCTGCCTCAATCACACCGAGGAAAACAAGGTAAAGCGCACGTACCAGCGACATAGCTACACGAAGGAAATGGCTGCAGCCTGGCTGGTCCTCGGCCAGCACCTGAGGCAGCTGACCCGGCGTGCCTCGTCGTGGACAGGCGAAGCAACGCAAACATCCAAGACGGGCTTCTCGTGAGCCGCGCGCAGATTTAAGTGAACCAACCACCGAGCGGCGTCACTGCATAGCGACACACATCAACCCGGAGTACTCACGCAAATCGAATAGGTACTTCAACACAATAGACCACTTAACAAAGACTAAACGCCGCACACTTTTAATCGAGCAGTTGACCTCCCAACTCAAGCCGCATGGAAATACATGCAAAACCACACACAGCGGCGCCACTAACAACTCACCAGATATTAAGATAAGAAATGACAATGTCCTCCGCACCATTACTTCCAAGCGAAATAAGCAACCAAGACATCCAGACCGTCTTAGCGAAAGCATCGATGCAGCTAAGAACAATCTTGGAAGAGCTTTGGCCGGACGAGGATGGCTATGGATTCAGCAAACGCATTGATAAACTCCTAAACAGCAGTATCATCAGCCATGAAACAATTGTTTCATGCTGGACCGGTAGCAAAGAGCAAGCCAACCCCTAACACTTAACTTCTTCTACGCCAAGCTATATCAGCGTGCAGCAATGAAAGAGCTTGAGCAAAAAAACATTCCACAAGCAGAAGCCTTATCACCGCATCTGGCCTACTATTTAGGCTTTGTTTCGGGATACGCACAAATTATTGAAAACGCCGCGAACAGCCTGAAGGGCCCGTCGCACGGCGGCCAGGCCACAAAGGCAATCAGAACCGAGGTAGAAGGCCATTTAGTCGAGCTACTAAAATCACCCCCCAGCGGGGCATGGAGAAGCGTTCAACAAGCAGCAGCTCACCTGGAAAAGCCGTTAGATGACTTCATTAAGTCGCGTCATTATTATCGCGTCATCTCAGACACTGCGGATTTCATTCTAAAAGCTCTCTCGAAGCGGGGAATCCCTAAAACCACCTATCAATCCCACAAAAAAAATTAACCAGGAAAAACTAGAGCGTCACGCACCTAGTCTTTCTGCGTTTAAAAAACTCTAGACGCCTATCAAGCCATAACTCATTCAGCGCCGCATCCAAGCGCAACTTATTCCTCAGCCCACAAGGCCCGTATTGGCGAATATAGTTTATTGGCATCCATTTACCTCCTTCTTCGCGGAACTTTTGCAGCCAATTATCTAATTCTATTGCATCGCTAATTTCCTGTCGTTGCGGCATAAACAACCGATAAAATTCATCAGAACACCAAGCACAAAAATCGATTGCATAACCAAGTGTGGCCTTCGAGATTTCGGTCTCTCCTTCTTCAAACACATGCAAAAGCGCGGCAACACGTGCAATATTGTCAGCCAACTTCGAGGCGTGATCGCCTAGCCCATAGAACCTCTCATGATCCGCTATTTTAGACTCGATTTCGTTAAATGCATCTAGCCACAACCGTGCGGCCTCGGGAGAGAAATCCAATACCGTTCGGCTAGCGGAAGCGTCATCTAGGAGACGGAGATTTTGACGTGCAATTGTGGCAAGTCGTTTTTGAAAATCTTCTTTGTGCTTCCACGAAAGAACCCCGTTCTTTATAAGCCTACTTCCCTGTGTTGACTCAGGATGACAGACCAAGAAACGAGCCCAAAGACCAGAGCCTCTGGCCTTTTCCCCACAACGTCTCACATATTCTTCGAAAGCGCTTTTCTGAGCCATTATCGATACTGTCAACCTAGCGTTGATAAGCTCGTAACTGTCTGCTGCCTTTCGGTCAACCGTAATAGAGTCTCCACTCCAAATAGCGTTAAACTTAGGAAGATCATTAAGAGCTCGCCCGTTGAGCACGCTCCCACCCTCACTTGATATCAAGCCGGCAGTCGACAAATCACTATTCAACCCCCAGAAAAGCGCTTCGGGCGTTGAGTCATCATAAATAATTTTGAACCGCTTGGGCTTGGCAGGCTTCTGCTCCTCATGCGCCAACAGACGCGCTTCCTCCTCGCCGGTAGACTCTCCCTTCTCTGTATTTTTCCCTATAGCCTTAAGAATTCTTTTGTTTATTTCATTCCATATTTTTAACTTAGACTCCCACGTCTTTAAATTAGCTTGATGGGACAGATACTCGCTTCGTTGCAAGGCATTTATTGATCCCATAAAATGATTTTCTGTGGTCGACTTACGCTCTCCAGATTGAGCAATACTAAGCAACATAACGGACGTCGGAACACATTGACCATTCGGCTTGCGCACATCATAAAGTCCTTGCAAGGCTACTGATAAGGCGGTTAACGCAGAGAAACAGATCAGAGGCTGCGGGGCTTGGATATTGTTCTCTGCCTCCCTTATCGCCGAAGAAAAAAGCCATTTGCGCGGCAAATACGGGAACGGTGCATTGACCCTCGGCAGCACTGCTGAGCTCATTGCCGCCCCCCTGCTCTATCGGCCACAGAAACAGAATCGAGCCAACGAACAACGTCCGACGAAAGCCAACCAACGGCGCCTCTGCTGCCCCCTGAAAGCCTGATCGGCCTAGGAAATGATGGGTTGTACCTAGGGGACCCACAATTCATCCAATCGTAAATGGTCGATCGCCCCACTCCGAGAAGTGCGCTCAACGTCTTTAACCGTAACACTGGGTCAACCGCTTGATCGTCGAAGCCCCACTGGTTGCTATCTCTCACGCCAACTGACCGTTGCATGCGCGTTTCCTCCGCTCAGAACCAATGCGAAGGGATGCTACGCAGCGAGAAGTTAGGTGTAACCGGCAGCGCTTTCCGATCAGAATTTTATTTAAGCACATCTATTGCTTTGTTCATTACATTCTGATCTCAGGGTAATCGGTGCATTGTTCAAAGCGCTAACCCCGCCGAATTACCGCCGCTATTTCTGCTATTGCTGCTATTCGTAGCAGCAATAGCGGGGTAGCGAAGCTCTCTCTCAGCCTCGTTGCCGTCTTGCACCTTTCACCGCAACGGCTGCAACGCCCTGCGCTCGCAGTTCCCTCGCCTCCCATAACGGGTCTAGCCCCAACGCGGCTGCGTCACCTGTAGCGGTTGATTGGTTCGGGATCGATGGCACCCTCGGTTCGTCATACAGCAGCGCTTCCAGGTATTCGATTGCGATTACCCCAAGGGTGAAGGTGGCCGTCCGGCCTACCCGCTGATGGCGATGCTGCGCGTACATCTGCTGCAGAACTACTGGTTTGGCTATAACGACCCGGCCATGGAGGAGGCGCTGTACGAGACCTCGATCCTTCGCCAGTTTGCGGGGCTGAGTCTGGAGCGCATCCCAGACGAAACGACCATCCTTAACTTCCGGCGGCTGCTGGAGCTGGCGGCTGGCATTCTGGCTGTGATCAACGGCTACCCGGGTGACCGTGGCCTGTCGCTGCGCCAAGGCACGATTGTTGACGCCACGCTGATTAGCGCGCCGAGTTTCACCAAGAACAAGGACGGCAATGCGACCCGGAGATGCACCAGACCAAGAAGGGCAACCAGTATTACTTCGGTGCCAAGGCACACGTTGGTGTCGACGATGAGTCGGGCTTGGTGCACAGCGTGGTGGTCACGGCGGCCAACGTGGCAACTGTCACGCAGGTACACAAATTGCTGCACGGCGACGAGAACGTGGTCTGTGCCGATGCAGGTTACACCGGCGTGGAAAAGCGTCCCGAGCATGAGGGCCGCCCGGTGATCTGGCAGGTCGCTGCACGGCGTAGCACCTACAAGAAACTCGATAAGCGCAGCCTGCTATACAAAGCCAAGCGCAAGATCGAGAAGGCCAAGACCCAGGTGCGCGCGAAGGTCGAGCACCCGTTCCGGGTGATCAAGCGGCAGTTTGGCTACGCCAAGGTGCGCTTCCGGGGGCTCGCGAAGAATACGTCGCAGATGGTTACGCTGTTTGTTCTGTCGAATCTGTGGATGGCTCGTAGGCATTTACTGACGAACGCAGGAGAGGCGCGTCTGTCATGTGGGAAATATCTGCTGCGAGGCGCTCGCAGCGGTTGAAACACGACATGCCGTAGGCGACCTGATCGATTCAGGTCATGTCAGACCTTGAAAAATCAGCGGAGTCTGAAGCCAGCCAGAAATTGACAGACAGCTACTTCAGAGCGTCCCTAACGGGTCCGCAGCTTCCCCCTTGGGTAAGGTTTTTGACGGGGACTTACCCTTCCAAAAACAGACGACTACTGTCCAGTGGTGTCAGTGTAGTGGATGTGTTTCTAAACCAATGGGGGGGGCGGAGCGCCGGAGACGGTTTTTAGCAAAAAAATTACAAACCTTCGCTAACGCGTCTAGAACTATATGTACATGCGGGACTGCCGCCGCACGTACCCGTCATCCGGGCGGTAGTGTATCGCAGTACGTGAGTGCTCACCAAGCATAGGGCAGATCTAGCGCAATGCAGTGTTGCGCTTCTAACAAGAATGATCTGAGCTGGAATGACCGTTTGATCGCTACGAGGAAGAAATCATGGGTTTCGCCATTCCAGACGATGAACGGTTGTTTATCGACCGCAGTATGGAAGATCGGATTGTCCTGACTGGCATCCGAGTCGAATTGGGACCCGATAAGGCTATTGCAGGCCGCAAACTCATCGTTCGCGCTACTGAGATAGAGATTCATGGACACATCAATTTACCTGGTGGTGTGATTGATCTCTTCGCGCAACGTATCACGGCCGCTGCTGGCTCAATTATCGACGTCAGCGGAGCCATAGGTGCACCCGATTTTACTGGCCGAGCGCCGGCCCTCTCAGGTGCTGGCCCAGGAGATGCTGGCCAAGCAGGTGAGAACGGGGGGGATGGTGGGCACGCTGGTCAGATCGATATCGTGTGCGAATCCATTGACGGTGAGCTGCGTTTGGTCGCAATGGGTGGAAATGGTGGCGCAGCGCAGAGTGGCGGCAATGGTATCGCAGGCGGTAAAGGTGGTGATATGCACGGCTGTAGCCCTCCCACGGCGGGGGGGCCTGGAGGAGACGCCGGCACTGCCGGGCGACCCGGCAAGGGGGGGAATGGGGGGACGGTAAGTGTCAGCGTGTATATGCCACTTGCGGATCCGAGCCAGGTTCAGATTTCAGTCTCAGCCGGAACACCGGGAGCCCCTGGCCGACACGGAGCGCCGGGAGCGAAAGGATTCGGTGGCAACGGCGGGACTTACGGAGAGTGGTACGCAGAGCCCTGCGTTGTCTGAACTAATGCTGATATAGCTTGGAGAGGATCATGTTGAGACGAGGGCAATGGGTTGAGGAATGCAGCTTCGCTGATGCGCCGAAAGGCCCCGAAGGTGCGAGGGTAACGACACCTCCTGCGGAGAACGATCCGGGCAACACTGGTTCGGTCGTTGTCCTTGTCGGTGACAGTGACGAGGCGAACCGAGTTATTCACGCGCAGTTGGGAAGGTCAACCAGCCTCCTTTATCTCGAAACCGCACTACGCGAAGCGGAAAGCCACTATGAAAATTCGGAATACGATGTCGCGCTGCAGCAGCTTACTTGGTTGGCAAAGTTAGTAATAATTCATCGCGTTTTTCGCAGCGCGCGCGAGTGCAATCTTGATTACGGTTTGCCATGTCAGGCGCTGGAACCAGCGCAAGAATTCCATGCTGTTCGCACAAAGATATTTGTCTTATTACGCCGCTTGGCCGCCAGCTTGGATTACTACGGCAACGTAGCAAACTTCGTTCCTCTTCTCGGCATATCGTTCTACTCAAGCGTGGCGGGCAAAATGATCGAACATGCAAGGATTGTTGAGTCAGCGTACATCAAATACCGTGATGCCCGCGATGATTGGTCCGTCGCACGTGCTGAGATTGTTCGCGGCCTCGAAAACCAATCTATAATGCTCGCCGTGCTCCAAGATCGCAAAGATAGAGTCGCGTCCATCGAAACGTTGCTGTTAAGAGACATCGAGTCCTTGGGGACCGCTTACCATCCGGCTTGGCGGCGCGTCGTCGGCGCAGGAGAGGATTTCAAAGATGCTGTAAGGCGCAAGTCTGGCTGCGAGTTTAAGGACGTGGTTACGGCGGTAGGAACGATAGCTGTTGCCGTGAGCACTGCAGGCACCGGCCTAGGCGTTGCGATGGCTGCGTGGAAGGCGTACGACCAGTTTGATAAGGAGAAGGAAGATCCTGAGGACAAGCTGGGCGACTTTGCAGAGGACAAGTACAAGATCAAGAAGGTGGTTGAAATTGGCGAGGGCATCGGCGGAATCGCAAAGGGCATCGGGCAGATTTCGGACCTACTAAAAGGTCCAGACCGCCCTGACATGCCAAACTTTCCATCGGACGCAGCAAAGCTATTGATGTCTCGAAAAGATTTACAGGCGACTGTCGATCCGTTTCTCCATCTGCCGGAGGCAAAGAAATATTTGCGGATCGTCGATGCATTTATAGAATTGGTAACGACCCGAAACAACAAGGTGGTCGAGTATAACGCCTTAGCAAATGTGCGGGCCGAGATGCTGTCAGACCATGCGAAGACCCATAGTGAGATCGCAAGGCTGCGTACCGGATTGGCGCAACCGAATGCGCGGCACCTCCCGGAGTTTGCCAGCTTTATGGGGCGAGCGAACGCCCAAAATAAACGAGTGCTGAAACAGATGCTCTACCATGAACATCGTGCTCTTGAATATTGGTCAGGCGCTGACTATCTATTCAACGTCGTCTCGGACAGCATCGACCATTTGGCACAAACCCATACCGATTTGTTTAACGCCATGGTGAAGGGGATGGAGCATAGCGGACGCTCTCCAGAAAAGATGACTTATGCGGATGGAGTCGCGAAATTCTCGGTTAAGGATGACGTCGGTCAGTTCGCTCTCGAAGATTTTAAAGCTTCTGGGAAAACTGTTTTCAGCCTGCCAATGGCTCGTTTCGATGGGTTGGCTCTAGTGAGATTCGCCAGTGTTCGAGTCTCGATACCGGGAATAAAATTGATGTCGACAGAGCGTGGTGACGATTCCGTGGTGCTACAGCTCATCCATTACGGAAAGGCCATGCTTACCACTCTCGAGAATAAGATTCTCGAGTTCAGCCACCAACCTCGCTCGACCCAAATATTTTATCACGTGAGCGAAAATGTAACCCGCAGCTTTAGCTTGGGCGGAGACGGCGACACATTTATCAAACTCGCGGCTAATGGGCCCTGGAGCATCGCAGTCGTATCGTCGAGCTACCACAGGGTTGATCTATCAGACGTTACAGATATCGTTATCGACTTTGAAGGCGAGTTTTTTTCTCTGCGCACCGTGGCTCCTCTCACCTTAATATTGAAGACAATTAGAGAAAAATAGTGGAATCCTGAAAGGCTGCTATTGGCCGATTCTGTTGAAAAATTCCCGTCGCGATTTTTACCCAAAAAGAGCGTTCGCGACGTTGAAATCTGGCTCGCCGCAGAAGGCTGGGCTGCTCTGTTTTTCACGTAGCAATGCCGTAACCGAGCGAATTTTAGAGCTGTAGAAAACCAGACTTCTTAGAAACCGAGTGTTTTCAACAGAATCAGCCGAAACAGCCTCGTACTACTGTCCGCTATAGGTCGTTCGTTATTCATCTCGAATGGCCGGAACCGACGCTTCGGTCGTTCATATCGCTTAATTTACGCCCAGCCGCGACGCGGCTTCGGTTTAGTTAATGGTTATGCCGCAATAAGCCAGACTAATCTTGACCAGGGTTTCTGTCCGCTTCTTTCTCGCGAACCTCCTTGTCGGAATGTCCGTGGCCGTAACTGCGGTCCTGGCTACCATCTGCTGGTTTGCCAAGATCACGCACGCGATGATCGCCGTTTGACTCACGGATGTGCTCGGCACGAGTACCATCTGAACGTTCGATGTCACGAGGCATATTGATTGTCTCCTACGTTGATGACGTTTGACAGGATGTCATGTCGTAAACGTTTCCGCTGCCCTGTAAGTAATTATTTTCTGAAAGAGATACTGCAAACGCAAAACTATTTCAGGAGTAATACAACACGGGCGGCAAGCCCAAGCAGCCAACTTTAGTGTAGACGGAAAATCAAACATCGTTGCCTACATGCACGCAGCTTGTCCATCGGCTGCTTCTGGGCCGTTTCCTGCCAGCGAGTGGCCAAAAATAGCTGACGACTCGCTACCGGCTGGTTTCCGTCTTCAATACTTCCATTCGAATCGAAAAAATTTCAACCACACATCACCGCAATGACATAACCACCAAGAAGGATCGCTCCCATGTCATTGCAGTGTCCTCGCTGTCACTCCCCAAAAGTCGCCTCCTTCCATCACGCCATGAAGATCACCGCTGCGGTAGGCACCGTCGGCGGTGCCGCTCGCGGCGTCAGCGCTGCGCTGGCAGGCAGTCAGACCGGCGCAGCGCTTGGCGCTATCGCCGGCCCTGTTGGCATCACTATCGGTTCGGTCTCCGGCGCCATCATCGGCGGGCTGGTTGGCGGCGTTAGCGGTTGTGCGCTCGGCGCTCAGCTTGGCCACAAACTCGACCGCCATGTTTTGGCTAACAACCTCTGTCTGCTCTGCGGACATCGCTTCAACCTGCCGGCCTGATCCAGCCGCTACCTCTTCTCACCTTTTTCTATCCCTACCGGCCGGTGCTGCGCTCTGCGCGGCGCTTTATGCCGGCTTGCACCCGAAGGAATCGTTCTCATGGCTCATCTCATTGAACAAATGGCCTATGTCGGCGCTACCCCATGGCACGGTCTGGGCAACCACCTGCCGCGTAAACAACCTATCGAGATCTGGCAACGGGAAGCTGGTATGGACTGGCAGATCCTGGAAAGCCCGGTCCATTTCAAATCCGATGCGGTAGGTCACCTCGGCGCTATTCATTCCTACCCGGAGCAGAAAGTGCTGTACCGCTCCGACACCAAAGCTCCCCTGTCGGTCGTCTCCAACCGCTACCACACCGTGCAGCCGCGCGAAGTGCTGGCGTTTTACCGGGACCTGACCGAGGTCTCCGGCTATGAGCTGGAAACAGCAGGCGTGCTGAAGGGTGGCCGCAAGTTCTGGGCGCTGGCGCGCACCGGGCAAGGCACGGCGATCAAAGGGAACGACCAGGTCAACGGTTATCTACTGCTGGCCACCTCGTGCGACGGCACCCTGGCGACAACCGCAACGCCGACCACGGTTCGCGTCGTCTGCAACAACACCCTGACCATCGCCCTGGACGGCACCAGCCGTGCGATCAAGGTGCCGCACAACACCCGTTTCGATCCGAAGGTGGTAAAGAAGCAGCTCGGGATCGCTGTCTCGCAATGGGACGACTTCATGTACCGCATGCGTCATCTGGCTGAGCGTAAGGTGCAGTGGCATGAAGCGATGGGCTTCTTCATGAACGTCATGTGCGAAGTGAGCCCAACCGGCCAACTACCCGAACAGCTGCCCAACGAACGTGCCCTGCGCAGGGTTCAGGAGCTGTATGAAGGCCGTGGCCGAGGCAGTCAGTTGGAATCGGCACGCGGCACCGCCTGGGGCCTGCTCAATGCCGTGACCGAGTATGTCGACCATGAACGACGAGCGCGCAGCACTGAGTACCGGCTGGACTCCGCCTGGTTCGGCCAAGGCGCGCAGATCAAGCAACGTGCTCTGGACGCCGCCCTGCAGCTCGCCGCCTAAGCACTTCTCTCTCAATCGTATCGCCCGTCTCTCAATCGTATCGCCCGGTCAGGTTCGTGCTGATCGGGCTTTTTTACGCCTGCAAGGTGACCACATGACCACAACCTCGTTGAACCGCAACGCCAGCAAACCCCGTTCAGCCCTGCGCCTGATCAGCACCAAGGAACTGCCACGCGAAGAGTGGCTGGAGATACGTAAACGCGGCATCGGTAGCTCGGATGCCGCGGCCGCCGTTGGCCTCAACCCCTACAAGTCGCAGCTTGAACTGTGGCTGGAGAAGACCGGACGTGACACTGGATTGCCGAAGACCGACCCCGACGACGACGAAAGCCCGATGTACTGGGGCAACGTGCTGGAACCCATCGTGGCCTGGCATTACAACAAGCGCACCGGCAACAAGGTCCGCCGCGTGAACGCCGTGCTGCAGCACCCCGACCCGAAGATGTCCTGGATGCTGGCCAACATCGACCGCGAAGTGATCGGCGCCGACGATGTACAGATCCTCGAATGCAAGACAGCCGGCCTAAACGGGGCGCGCCTCTGGAAGGAAGGCGTGCCCGAGTATGTGCAATTGCAGGTGATGCACCAGCTCGCTGTCACCGGCAAGCAAGCCGCGGATGTCGCGGTTGTGCTCGGTGGCCAGCACCTGGAAATCCATCGTATCGAGCGCGACGAGGAGATGATCGCCCGGCTGATCGAGCTGGAACGCACGTTTTGGACATACGTCGAGACCGACACGCCGCCACCCGCTGACGGGACGGCCTCTGCTGAAACTGCCCTGCGCTGCCTGTATCCCGAAGACGACGGCCAGACGGTGGACTTCAGGGGCAATCCGGGGCTGACCGCTGCTTACATCGAGCTCAAGGCCCTGCGTCAGTTCATTGATAAAAAGCATGCGCGCGAGGCTCAGCTCAAGCAGATGCTGCAACAAGCGATGGGCGAGGCGACGCGGGCAGAGTTCACCAACGGCTACGTCAGTTGGCGCAAAGCCAAGGACAGCATCGGCTTCGATGTGGCCCGGCTGCTCCAGGACCGGCCGCACCTGCGCGAAAAATACTCGCTTCTCAAGCCCGGTGCCCGGCGCTTCCTGATCGGCTGATTCTCGCCTCCCCTTCTACCCCCTCCCCTTGGCCAGTCCATGCAGTCCCCGCTGCGTGGCTGGCCTTTTTTGTTTTCAGGAGAACCACCATGCTTAAAGGCTGGCTATCACCCCGCCGGTGCTCGGGCGGATTTCCATCGGCAAGGTCATCGAGAAGAACGGCAAGCGCCTGCCGGAAAAGGATGACCAATTCACCATCACCTCTCAGGTACAGAGCCGCGACGGCTGGCTTGTGCATCCGCTCAACGATGAGCTACGCCAAAGCAAGGACGACAAGCTGCGCAGCATTCCGGTACGGCTGCTGTTCAACGAACCGGAGCTGAACTTCCGTGCTGACTACACGCTGTTCGACCGGCAATCAGGACGACCGCTGTGCGTCGGTAATGGCGAGACCTGCAAGCGCGTCACCCAAGACGGTATGCAGTCCCTGCCCTGCCCTTCGCCAGACGCCTGCCCGCTGGCCAAGGGCGGCGCCTGCAAGCCCTACGGTCGGTTGAACGTGGTCATCGGCGATGAAGATCCGCTGGGCAGCTTTGTGTTCCGCACTACGGGCTTCAACAGCATCCGCACCCTGGCCGCCCGCCTTCAATACTTCCAGGCCATCTCGGGCAACCGTCTGGCGTGCCTGCCGCTGGAACTGCGTCTGCGTGGCAAGTCGACCCGGCAGAGCCACGGAACACCGATTTTCTACGTCGACCTCACCGTACGCAGCGGCATGGACATGACCCAGGCGCTCGAAGCTGCCAGTCAGCTTGATGATCAGCGGCAAGCGGCGGGCTTCGATCAGAGCGCACTGGATGAAGCGGCTCGATGCGGCTTCAGAAACGGTGCGTTCGAGGATTGCGAGGAAGGCGCCATCGTCGAGGAGCTCTACCTCGTCGAGGAAAGCCCACCGGCAACTAGCCAGACTGCTCGCACCCCGACAAAAGCCAGCCTGACCGAGAAACTGGAGGCGCAAGCCCAGCGCCAGACCCCTTCATCTGCTCAGACCCAAGGAGCCCACCATGCGCCTGCACAAGCTGAAGGCTAGCGAGCCGAGCGGTACCTACCTGGTCGAATCGCCTGTCACCGAAGCCGACATCCTGCTGATGGCTCGCCAGTTGGCGAATCTGCGTTTGCGTCGCGGACGAGCACTGACCTCACCGAAGGACGTATTCAGCCACCTGCAAGCGCTGCTGGCCGACTATGAGCATGAGGTGTTTGCCCTGCTCCTGCTCGACAGTCGTCATCGGGTGATCGCCTTTCAACAACTGTTTCGGGGCACCTTGGACGGCGCCAACGTCTACCCGCGAGAAATCGTGAAGGCTGCCCTGGAGCACAACGCCGCAGCAATGGTGCTGGTACACAACCACCCGTCCGGTGATCCCGAGCCCAGCCAGTCGGATCGAAAGCTGACCCACAAGGTGAAGGAGGCCTTGGATCTGGTTGGAGTAAGGACGCTAGACCACATAGTCGTGGGCCGTGAAGGCTGTGTGTCGCTGGCGGAACAGGGCTTTCTGTAAAGGGGATCGCAGATGAAGCTACTACAGATCTTCGCTGCCGCTTTAGCATTTGCCGGAGTTCTCGCTGGCTGCTTGGCAGTTCTGGTGCTGGTGGTTCTAATGGTGCGGTTTCCGCCGCTGCTGGCCGCCGTGCTGCTGGCTTGCTGGATCTTTAGTCAGCTGCGGGCGTATGAACGGAAACCGCCAGGGTAGTGCATGAGCTAACGTGGGCAGCCGAACGGGCTGCTCGCGGTGGCAGCGACGCTCGTTTCTTTTTTTGTCATCCGCGCTTACCGGCCAATTGGTAAGCCGCGCCACGTTCGCGCTTGCCCACGGCTACCACCACGACGACCACTCGCTCATCCTCGACTCGATAAACCAGGCGATAACCGGATGCACGTAGCTTGATCTTGAAGTGACCTGGCATATCCCGAAGGGCATCGGCCTGCACCTTGGGCGCCTCCAAGCGCTCCCGTAGCTTTTTCTTGATTTGCTCGCGCACCGTATGGCCAAGCTTCTTCCACTCCTTGAGCGCGGAAGGCAGGAATTCAAGCTTATAAGTCATCCAGACTCACCGGGATGCTGTTCTCTCCAGAGCGGGCTTTAACCACCTCGATCAGTTCCAGATCATCCAGGCGCTCCATCATCTCCTCGTACAGCTCAGCAGGCACCATGTAGCCCATCACGCGATTGTGGTTGAGGACTGCCACCGGCATTCCACCAGCGCCGGCCAGGACCCCAGATGGATTTTTCTTCAGTTCAGAAACGCTGACGGCAACATCAGCTAGCACACTCTGCATAATATCACCCTTATTTAAGGTCTTAATTTTGGTCTTTTTTTGAAGACTTAGCAAGATACCAACTGTGATTCTTCACGGCACTGAATATTCCGTACCGACATATTTGTTCCTCGTGATTGATCATCCGGTCGCGGTAGGGACGGCAGTTACTTGCCGCCCACCTGGTGCGGTCGGTTACGCCACAGGTCGATACCGTCGAGCAGCCAGTTCAGCTCGTCGACCGTCAGTTCGATGGCCTCGTCGCCGACATCGGGCTTGGTCTTGAAGCGCTCGGCGTCCAAGCGCTTGAGCCACAGGCAGAAGCCATTGCGCTCCCAGTAGAGGATCTTGACCTGGCTACGGGTGCGGTTGATGAACACGAACAGCACTGGGTTGAACACTTCCACCTTGATGTCCAGTGCGACCAGAGTGGCCAGACCGTTGATGGATTTACGGAAGTCGACGGGCTTTGGATAGAGGTAGACCTTCTGCACCTTGGCGTCGGGACGCATCATGGGATGAACTCCGGCGAAAACGGGAGCACAGCATCCGATGACCAGCAGGCTATGGGCAGGTGGGGTTATGGAGCGCTTACTGCGAAACTAGGGGCGATCCTGTCCTCAGCACCGACTCCCTCCACAGCCATGCTGGCCATCGCCGTAATGTTTGGTTGCGGCTTTGCATAGGTAGCTTGACCGACGGAAGAACTCATCTTGCCCAACGTAATCCGTACGAGTTAAATGATGGGTAGCACCCTTGGTAAAATGAACCAATCCGCGTACCTCATCCACTTGCAAGCCAAGAGTCCTAGCCCAAGCCGACTTAATACGGTTGAGCATGTTGTTACGCTCAGAGTTGATACCTCCCACCGAGCGATAAGCATCACGATTGAGAAACACTATGCAGTGGTAATGAGGTCTGCCGTTAACCTTACCCAACTCTCTGACCCAGAACATCCTAACTCTGGAGTCATGGGCTGATCCATTAAGGTTTCGAGCACGTTGACGATCCCAGATAACTTGCTCGTCCAGCGACGCCTTAAAATTCCGAATCATCAAATTGGTCATTGCATCGCCAGGCAACGGTATTCTCTGCGGAAGCCTCAAATCAAATCTGAAAGCAAATACACGAGCATAGTCAGCCAATGCGTATTGCATCGTTTGGTATAGTTTTTCCAGGTACTGCTCAACGAATGGGCCCTTATCTACCATAAGCGGATAACCATCGTAGGTGGCGTCGTACCAGTAACGAAGGTTTGTATTTCCAGGGATACGTTTAGGTTTAAATGAATCGCTCATTACGGCATGTCCAGTTGGGGTAGGCTCATACCAAATGAAAGCTTAGTTATTTTTAACCATGAGTTATTACTGGACACTTACCTTCAGACTTATTGGGTTTACTGTCAGTCAAAGAGAGGGAAGCGTAGTACCTATTACCCGAGCATCACTTTGTCAGCGTTAACAGGACACCCAGAACAAAACCACCGACAAATACGGGTGTTTTGGCCGCTTTAATGAACGCGTTTACTCCGGGAAATTATCAACAGACTAGGTCGTGGAAGGAATGGCAGTTACGCCGATACAGCGGATTTTTCTACAACACCGCCGCCACAACCCTGGCCGGGCTATTTGATTTGAGTTTATTCACGAAAGAAAGGATTGGCCGCCAATGTGTTTACGCGACTCTGGACGCAGACCAAATCATCAGTAACTGGCAGGCATAACCTCACGTGCGAATAAACCTGTAAACCGTACTTACAAGTTACAAGGAGCAGACGTCTGCGGGCACCCCGATTGAGCCCGCGACAGTCACCTTCTCTTCCTCATCCACGCAGTGGTCAGGCTCAATCAACTATCTCAGATCGGGGCAGATTCAAAGCGACCTCGCGAAAAGCAATCAGAGCTGCTTCTAGATGATCGATTATCTCCAGCTGAAGCACATCAGGTGGCGGCAGGTCATCCAAGTTGTCCAGGCTGTCATCTTTTAACCAGAAGATATCGAGGCTGGCCTTTTCGCGTGCCATTAGCTCTTCATAGCTGAAAAACTTGAAGCGCTCGGTAGCCGTACGCTCGTGTCGATTTTCCGGGTTATAGCAGGTGATGAAATCTTGCAGGTCATCAGGCTTGAGGGTGCGAGTCTTTAGCGTGAAATGCTTGTTGGTACGTAGGTCGTAGAACCACACCCCCTTGGTGTGCACACGCCCATCTTTGGGCGCGTTGTCGAAGAACACTACGTTCGCTTTGACGCCCTGGGCATAAAAGATACCCGTGGGTAGGCGCAACACCGTGTGCACGTCGCAGTTATCCAGCAGCTTCTTGCGGATCTTTTCACCTGCACCGCCTTCAAATAGCACGTTGTCGGGCAACACCACGGCTGCTTTGCCGTCCACCTTCAACATGCTGACGATGTGCTGCAGGAAGTTGAGCTGCTTGTTCGACGTGGTTTCCCAGAAATCCTGCCGCTCGTAGGTCAACGCTTCTTTGTCTTCCTCACCCTCTTCATTCGTGATGGTCATGCTGCTCTTCTTGCCGAAGGGCGGGTTGGCCAGCACGTAATCCACCTTAAGTTTTGGCTCAGTGATCAACGCATCCGAGCGCGCCACTAAGGGCTCACCATCCAACTCGCCAACGTTGTGCAGAAAAAGATTCATCAAGCACATGCGGCGCGTGTTCGGCACGATCTCGTTGCCGTGGAAGGTCTTGTCGCGCAGGAATTCTTTTTGCGATTTGTTCAGCTTGGCACCGGGCCGCGTCAGCCAGTTATAAGCTCCTAGGAAAAAGCCGCCTGTACCGCAGGCCGGGTCTGCAATGGTCTTCATCGGCTCGGGCCGCACGCAGTCCACAATCGCTTCGATCAGTGCGCGTGGCGTGAAGTATTGGCCTGCACCGCTCTTGGTGTCTTCGGCGTTCTTCTGCAGCAGGCCTTCATACAGGTCGCCCTTGGTGTCGGCCCCCAGGCTGATCCAGCTTTCAGCATCAATCAGCTGTACCAGACGCGAAAGCTTGGCCGGGTCTTGAATTTTGTTCTGCGCCTTGAAGAAGATGGCACCCAGCATGCCGGACTGTTGCCCTAGCTTGTGCAGCGTGGCCAAGTAATGCGCTTCCAGCGGTTCGCCCACCTTTGAGGTCAGACCGGCCCAGTCATAGCCCTTCGGAATGTGGGTGTCGCGATTGTAAGGCTCTTGCGCGTATTCATGCGCCAGCTTCAGGAACAGCAAGTAGGTGAGCTGCTCCAGGTAGTCGCCATACCCCACGCCGTCGTCGCGTAGGGTTTGGCAAAAATTCCAGACTTTCTGGACGAGGGAGCTTGTGTTCATATCAAACCTCTAATAATTCTTGTATCCAGGGGTGCTCATTGCTTCGCAGTGCACCTAGTAAAAATCTCATTTCTCCGCTGTAGAACGCGTCACGTGATATGAGCCGAAGGAGGCGTGCCAAGACGTTATTGAACTCAACTTCCTTGTCAGGGTTGAATTTCAAAGCCTCATATAGCTGCTTGCCCTCATCGACGTCTGATACCAGTTGTGCAGCAAAACCAAGGCGCCGAGTGCATGTTGGGCCGTAGTCGAGGTGATACACCTCAATCGACACCTCTGCGCGTTGCTTGGCTACCGGCTCTTGACTGGCGGCACAAGGCTTTCCATTTTCTTGCTGACACCCCACAAGCTTCCAATCCAACGGATGACAAGGGTCCAGAAGCACGGGGCGCTCTAGTGTTGTGGGACCAGCTATGTAGACACGTTGCGCCTCGTTCAACAGTGGAAAGCGATCAGCCTTTCCTCCAGCCGTTCCTCCTTCCAAGTCTTTGCGCCGACTGTTGCAATAGGTGCACGCATAGCGAAAATTATTCGCATCGAATGCCAACCATCGGTAACCGGTATGAGGATTGAAGGCATCGCTTACGCGGTTCTTCGGGCGGAAGTGATCGACCGCGTTGTCTGACCTATCTACGGTGGACTCACAGTACCAACACTTATCATGCAGCAAGTCCGCCAATCCGTTTTTGAGTTCTCGCCACACCACATCATGATCGTTGGGATTTGCTCCGTTCGAGACGGCAGCAGCTGCGGCACTGGCGCGATTATTCCACCCGTCTGGCTTGGCCAGCCTTCTTAAATCCACATACCTCATGATTGCCCCGCCGGATCTGGAAGGTCTCGTTGTTTGACTAACTCCTGAATCAGGCGCCTGGCCAACGCCTCTCGATCATTTCGGGACATTTGAACGACCTTCAGCGCAAGCTCTCGGGGCAGACCCGTCTCAAAGTGCGCCGCCAGCAGCTCATATCGCAAACGCAAGTAACGCGAATACTCATCATCTGGGTGGAAGAAGCGGAACCCAAGCCGATCCAGTTGTGAGTTGATGCCGTCTAACTCGCGCTGCTCATCCGGAGTAAGCCGCTCCTTGGCAGCAAATGCACGCTGGGCCTCTAAGAGCTCCTGTGTTGGCTGATCCAGCGATGAAGCGATGCCGAACATGTCGCTGGTGACAATCGCCGCATAGCCCATGCCGCGCGGAGCCATTTCCGGATAGCAGGCCACGATCTGCCACTGTCCATCCTGCTTTGCCATGCGTAGAATTTGCACTTGCTCGCGATCCAATTCCGCAATGGCCAGCGGGTTATGAGTCGTTAGTAGGATGTGGCTGGTTTCTTCCTGCCTTGTTCCGCTGGCAATAAATTGCTTAAGGTAGGCGATGTAATCCACGCTCCAGCGCGGATTCAAATGCGTATCCGGTTCATCCAGTAAGAACAGGCTTTCATCCTCGGCGGTAAAGCGCAGCAAGCCCAACACCGTCAGTAGCTGTTGCTCCCCCTCGCTGAGTTCACGGAATATCACACTGCCATCATTTTTCTTGAGACGCACACGGATGCGCACTTCTTCGATCAACTCGGAGACGTAGGTGCTCTCCAGGTCACGGAAGAATTGCGCAGGTGCCTGGTTGCCTACAAATCTTCGCAGCGCAGCGATGTCTTTCACAAACAGGTACTTGAACTCTAACTTTTTCTTGTTCCAGATTGATGTCGAAACCTGCCGACTAATTTCGATGGGCGCCAGAGCTATGTCGTGCAAGCGCGATAGGAAGTCGCGCACCACGCCCCGTGCATTCCAAAACCGTGGGTCGCCATCCGGCGCTTTAGACTTCCAAGGCGGTTGTCGCAACACGAACAGCACCGACTCAATACCGTCGTCCGGATCAATCCCAAGATGGTCATCGAGAAAAGCCCGCACCACGTCGGACTGTTGAATCATAAAAGCCAGCAACACGAAATGGCTATGTACCGGCATGGCATAGAAAAGCCGTTTCAGGCCTGGGTCTACGCCGTTTCGCAGCTTGCTGTCATAGCTTTCCAGATAAGGGGAAAACACCTCATACATACGCGTGCTCTCGCCCGAGTAGTAGCTAAACACATAGCGCGGCAAGTACTCGGCGTCCGCATTCAAGAAGGCCGTGAGTTTGATGGCTTTCCCACGTAGAGCCGATACTGCTTCATCGACCTCGATGAATGGGATCAAGGTACCTTCACCGCGAGCCTCTGAATCGGTCGCAACGTGAATGATGAACGGCTCGCTCTCGCGATCAGGATCGGCATCGACGTGAATGTGCCGAACGCCCTCACCCGTACCCATGCGATAGGCCAGTTTAAAAGCAAAGGCTGGCTTACGTTCCTTGCCGATCAAGTCGCGGAAGATGATGGCCAACGCCTCCAGCACGTTGGACTTGCCGGTGCCGTTCCAGCCGATCACCACCGTGACCCAATGATCCTGATCAAAGTCGATGGTGACGTTCTTCAGGTTCTTGAACTGGTGCGTCTGGCTATCTTTGGCACTACCGATAGTAAGTTTGTCGAGGCGCATGGTTAAACTGCCAGCAGTTTCAGGCGATCGTGCAGCTTGCGGCCCTGCTCATCTGTGACCGCTTCCACGGCCAGTCTCCCAGCCTTATCCAAGGCTCGCAGTTCGGCATAGAGAGTTTCAACCTGATCTGTTAGCGCGCCATCGGCCACACCACAGCGGCGGAAAGCTTCTTTCGCTGACATCCAGTCTCCCGCTTCAGCGAGCACGTCGATCAATTTACTCACTACGGCGGCGACCTCCTTCTGTTGTTTGGTTTTGCGGAACTTACGCACCTTTGGTTGCTTATCGTGCTCTGCACGCTCAGCGCGGATGCGCTCCAGCAGAACGCTGGCGGGTTCGTCGTTCAGGTCTTGCGGAACGAGCTGCCCGGCGAAGGCGGCACGCAGGATGTTTTGGCGCTGGGCGGTGGATTGCTTGAGGCCCAGCTCTACAGCCTGTTCTTGCCTATCAATTTGCTCAATCTGCAACTCAAGTAGTGTCAGTAACTCGCGCTGTTCATCTACCGGCCCCAGTGGGACAGGAAACATGCGCAACATAGTCATTTTGATTGACGCGAGGTTAGTCGTTTGCTTACCCGCATTTTGGAACCACATTTTTCCAAAGGTGTTGCCGTGGTGCGAAATCAGCTCAGGCAGCACTTCTCGTAGGTACGGTCGCATCCGAAAAACATGGTTTTGATGTATGCAGTTTGCTACCTCATCGCGCCAAACCCAGCCGCGACCCAGCTTGTCGCGATCCCCGCCTTCGTTGAATAACGATATCGCCCGCCTGAAGCGTCAATTCGGCGATATCCCGCTCAGTAGCCGAAATGGTCTTTATTTCGGAAAGATTGAGAAACCCGCGCTGGACATTGGCCACTCGCAGATACGGCACCTCACGAACCTCGACGTCTGCAGTCCTTTTGGTGCCCTTGGCAACGCCGGACGCAATTTCACCGAGCATGTCCAAACTGGCCCACACCCAACCCTCCGGCAGTTTCGGCAAGTCGGTGGTGTCCGGCTGCACTGGCTCGGGGTATTTCTTTTGCCAGTCTTTGGGCGGGGCTTTGCCTTGCTCCTTGAACTTGGCGAGCTGCTTGGCTTCCCAACGGGCGCGGCGCTCGGTGAGGATGCGTTGCAGCAGCTGCGCGCCGGTCTCGGTGGGCGTGTGCTGAGCGCGCCATTCAGCGGTGAGCGCGCCTTCAACCGCAGACTTCAGCAGCGACTGGCGGTACTGTTTGAGCTTCTTCTGCGCGGCCTTGAGTTCGGCCACGCCTGCATCGAGGTCGGAGAGCAGTTCTTCGAGTTTGGCGACGATGCGGGTTTGTTGAGCTGGCACCTCGAAGGAAAATGAGTACGCCGCAATATCTCTAGGTCTTACGGCAGGATAGAGAGCGCCTTGCACGACTGCGGACATTGCATCAATGAAACTCTGCGTTTGCACCAATGCCAATAAAAACTGCGGCGCCAGCCAGCGTGACCGAAGCACATGAAAACCAGTTGATCCGATTGCGCCATCAAGATTCTCAGGAACGAGCGCTACTGCATTCAGATTGGGTCGCGTCATGGAAACTAAAACATCACCCGCTTTTAGAACCTGCTTGGCCCGACTTGGAGCCTGCGACAGCCCCAAGGGCTTGGGATCAATGATTTTCTTTGTTTCGCGGTCGATGCTGCTGATGTCAACGTAAACGAAGTCGCCGGTTGGCCCAGTATTTTCTACAGGCTCGTCTGCCAATTCACCCAAGCTGGCGCGCAACTCTTGATTAAAATCACTCACGCTACCAGCTCCACATTCATTTCACTCATCAAAGTATCCAAGTCTTTGCCAAACAGGCCCCAGGCTTTTTGTAATCCGCCCTTGTCGGCCAGTTCCGCATAATCAAAATCGTCCCTACTGATGCTGCAACTGCTAGCGATGTGCTCTTTCATCAGGCGCAGCCACTCAGTTTGTCCAGCTGTAAAGGCGGTGCCGCGCTGAGCGTTGTGTCGAAAGATCCATGTTTGGAAACGTTTATCCACTTCATCAGCGAAGGGCTTTAACTCAGCGTCCAGCCCAAGTGCAAAACGGACCAGCGAGACCAAATCGGTGAGCTGACGTTTGCGGTCCGCGCCTTTGACTTGGCCGGCCTGCACACCCGCATAGGCGCTCCATAGGCGTTCAGTGGTGAGCATCAGCGGCGGTTTGCTCAAGCGCTCGTGGAGGTCTTCGATCTTGTCGAAAGTGAGTGCGCGGCGCTGGTACGGTTGTTGGTAGAAAAAGTCCAACGCTGCAATTTCGTCTTTGTGCTGCTTTAGGTAGTCCGCAAAAGTTTGAATCAACGCTTTGGCCTGCGCTTCCGCCTGCTCACTGAAGCCTGAAAAGGTCACCTGATCCAGGTTGATATGGTCGATGATTTGCTCGCGCTCGCGGCGTGAGTTTTCGATCTCGTCGCGCAGAGCCGGTTGGTCGAACGGGGCGCAGGCGGCGGCCACGCGTTCGGCGCGTGCGGTTTCAATCTCTTCGGGCAGCAAGGTGTCTTCAGAGCGGGTGATGCCCTTGGCGTTGGCGGTGGCCAAAGCGGCTTGCACGATGGCATCAGGATCCAGCGCGGCGATCAGGCCCTTACCCAACTGGGCCACGGAAATGCCGCCGCTGGCTTTCTCGATCCGTGCTTGGGCCTTGTCGTCCAGTTGCTTGGCCAGGCGCACCAGGCGGTTAGCGAGCGAAAGTACAGTGTCGTCGTCACGACTACCCATCGCCACGCCTTGCAGCAGGTCTTTCAGCGCGATACCAGGTTTTTTTTCCAGCGGGCGGCTTTCTGTTTTAAGCGACTTTTCCACGCCCACAGCGTCGATCAGTACAAAGCGAGTTTTGGCACCATCAGCACTGTTGCTGACGCGTTTGAGGCTGTCGCCATCAAGGCTACGCACTCCGCGCCCCTTCATTTGCTCGTAATAGCCCTTGCTGCGCACGTCACGCATAAAGAGCAGCACTTCCAGCGGTTTCACGTCGGTGCCGGTGGCAATCATGTCCACCGTCACGGCGATGCGCGGGTTGTAGTCGTTGCGAAAGCTACTCAGGATGCTGTCGGCGTCTTCTTCAGCCTTATAAGTGACCTTTTTGCAGAAGGCATTACCCTGCCCGTAGACCTCGCGCAGGATGTTGATGATGTCGTCGGCGTGGCTGTCCGTTTTGGCAAAGATCAGCGTTTTAGGTGTTTCTTTGCGCGCAGGAAAAATCTGTGTCTCCACAGCAGTTTTCATGGCCTGAATCACCTGGCGGATTTGACTCACATTCACCACAGAGCGATCGAGTTCCTTGCCGGTATAAGTCGTATCTTCTTCCGTTTGGTCCCAACGTTTTTTTCGCGTTTGTCGGTCACGGTGGTCGACATATTCCTTGGCCTTGAGCTCAGCACCTTTTTGGGTAACTTCGGTTTCAATCTCGTATACGTCGTACCCGACGTTGACGCCATCGGCTACCGATTGCTCGTAGGTATATTCGGCGACGATGTTTTCGTTGAAGAAGCCGAAAGTACGTTTGTCGGGCGTGGCGGTGAGGCCAATCAGGCTGGCATCGAAGTAATCGAGCACCTGCTTCCAGAGGTTGTAGATGCTACGGTGGCACTCATCGATGATGATGAAATCGAAGGTTTCCACCGGGACAGCCGGGTTGTAGCGTACGAGCTTTTCCTGCTTGGCGGTTTGCTGCATTTCATTGAGCGAAACGTCTTCAGCCGACTCGTCAATAGGCTCACCACTCAGAATGGAGTACATGCGCTGGATCGTGCTGATGCACACCTGAGAATGCGGATCGATGTTAGGCGAGGCCAACCGCTGCACATTGTAGAGTTCGGTGAACTTGCGGCCATCGTCCGGCGGCGTATAGGCCATGAATTCCTGATGCGCCTGCTTACACAAGTTGCGGGTATCCACCAGAAACAAAATGCGCTTGGCACCGCCGAATTTGAGCAGACGGTACACTGAGGTGATGGCAGTAAACGTTTTCCCTGCACCGGTGGCCATGTGCACCAGGGCGCGGGGCTTGTTCTGAGCCAACGATTTTTCCAGCCCGATGACCGCGCTGATCTGGCAATCGCGCAGGTTGCGTTCCTGCAAGGCGGGCATCTGCTCTGCGAGACGGCGGCGCAAGGTTTCGGTTTGAGCCAACCAAAACGCCAGTGTTTCCGGCTTGAAGAAGTGGAAAATCTCCCGCGAACGCGGTACCGGATCGGTCCCATCAGTAAAGCGGATGATCTTGCCGGTGGCTTCGAACAGGAAACGCAGCGGGGAATTGTCCTTGCGATGCTTGAATGTGGCGTTGGCGTAGCGCTCTGTTTGGCTTTCTGTAACTGTTAGGTTTTCGCCCGCACCGTCCTTTTTAGCTTCAATTACACCGACGGGGACCCGGTCTACAAAGAACACGTAATCTGCAGGCCCGGAATCAGTCGGAAACTCCCGCACAGCCACACCACGCGCCGCGCCTAAATTGAGCTGCCTCATATCCTGGACGACCCAGCCAGCCTGCTGGAGCTTCTGGTCAATCTGCTGACGTGCTTTAGATTCCGGTGTCATGAGGCTGGTCCCTGCGATTTGGCTCCGTTGAGCTAGAGCTCTAGATAACTTCTGCAGAAGCGATCAAAGGAGTTTGAGTAAGCCAATCTCAATTGGCAACCAATTGGCAACCAGAACGCTAAATCTGAATTAGCAGCTAGAATCAGCAGGCATAAAAAAATCCAGCCACTGCTAAGTGACTGGATTTTCTAGGGATTTTTGGTCGGGACGGAGTGATTCGAACACTCGACCCCTTGCACCCCATGCAAGTGCGCTACCAGGCTGCGCTACGCCCCGACTGCATCTTCAGGTTCGCTGAAAACGGAACGAACTATACATTAAGCGACTGAATATGTGAAAGTTTTTTCGTCAGAAGGGCTTAGGTTTTAAGCACCTGAAGCACGTCTTCAAGCTCAGTTATCATCTGCCTGATGAGCTGCTTGTATTGGGTAGTGTCCTCGCGAGCCTCATCGCCTGACATCCGCTGGCGAGCACCGCCAATGGTAAAGCCCTGCTCGTAAAGCAACGAACGGATTTGCCGGATCATCAGCACGTCCTGACGCTGATAGTAGCGCCGGTTTCCACGACGCTTCACAGGATTCAGCTGTGGAAATTCCTGCTCCCAATAGCGCAGCACATGCGGCTTAACTGCACATAGCTCACTCACTTCACCTATAGTGAAATAGCGCTTGCCAGGTATCGTTGGCAGTTCGTCGTTATGACTTGGTTCCAGCATATGCTTCGACTCTGGCTTTTAATTTTTGGCCGGGCCGGAATGTCACGACACGACGCGCCGTGATGGGAATTTCTTCACCGGTCTTCGGGTTACGCCCAGGACGCTGTCGCTTGTCGCGCAGGTCAAAGTTGCCGAACCCGGACAGCTTCACCTGTTCGTTGTGCTCAAGCGCCTGGCGAATCTCCTCGAAAAAGAGCTCGACCAACTCTTTAGCTTCGCGCTTATTCAAGCCTAGCTCTTCAAATAGACGTTCCGCCATTTCAGCTTTCGTCAGAGCCCCCATACGCTATTTCCTTAACGTGGCGTTGAACCTTTCTTCCAAGGAGGAGAGGATTTGCTGCATCGCACCACTCACCTCGTCGTCGTTTAGAGTGCGCGAAGGGTGTTGCCAGGTCAAGCCGACTGCCACACTTTTGCTAAGAGGATCAATACCTTTACCCTGATACACATCAAATAGCTTGAGGTCCGTCAGGTTCTCGCCCGCGGCCTTACGAATGCATAGCAACACATCGGCAGCCGGAACCTCACGTGTCACCAGAATCGCCAGGTCGCGACGCACTTCAGGAAAACGGGACAGCTCACTGAAACGCGGCAGCCGGCCTTCGCTGATTTCGGCGACCAACAGCTCGAACAGATAGACGGGCTGATCGATACCCAGCGTGGCGGCCAACTCAGGATGAAGACTTCCGATATAGCCGACCAGACGCCCTCCCCGCTCGATTCGAGCAGTCTGTCCAGGATGTAGAGCAGGATGCTCGGTGGCGGCAAAGCCATAGGCGGTAGAGTCACCGGCATATCCAAGCAAGGCTTCGACGTCGGCTTTCATGTCATAGAAATCAGCTGCGGCTCTATCGTTGCCCCAACCCTCCGGCAAACGGCTGCCGGTGATGACACCGGCCAGCATCGGCTCTTGCTTCAACTGGTCAAGCTGACCGACGAAACGTAGGCCGCTCTCGAACAGACGCACCCGCGTCTGTTGTCGGTTCAGGTTGTACTGCAATGCCTTGATCAATCCTGGCCATAGCGTCGCGCGCATCGCCGCCATGTCCGACGAGATCGGGTTTGTCAATTGCAGCGGCTCGACGCCAGGGCTGAACAGCTCGAACATTTTTGGGTCGATGAAGCTGTAGGTGATCGCTTCCTGGTAGCCACGGGCAACCAGCAAGCGGCGCAGGGCGGGCAGTTCGGCTCGGGATTCAGGGTTGGCCTCAGGCGCCAGACGTGCCTGGGGATAACGCACCGGTAAGCGGTCGTAGCCATACAGACGCCCCAACTCCTCGATCAGATCTACCTCTAGGCTGATATCGAACCGGTGACTGGGAACGCTGACTTCCCATGACTCTTCGCCCTGTTCGGCAACACCCAGACCCAGAGCTGACAGCAGCGAGACGACCTGATCGCCCGCCATGCTCAACCCCAGCATCTGCTCGATTCGATCCTTGCGTAGCAGAATCGGTGCAACACGGGGGAGATCGGCGTCGCTGGCGGCTTCGATTACGGGCCCGACGCTGCCGCCTACAATATCCAACAACAGCGCCGTTGCCCGCTCCATGGCCCGGCGGGCCAGCTGGGAATCAACCCCTCGCTCGTAGCGATGCGAGGCGTCGGTATGCAAACCATAGGAGCGCGCCTTGCCGGCAAGGGCAATGGTGTCGAAGAAGGCGCTTTCCAGAAACAGATCCTGTGTCGCTGCACTCACGCCGCTATGCTCACCACCCATGACCCCAGCGATTGCGAGGGCACGCTGATGGTCTGCGATGACCAAGGTATCGCTGCGCAGGGTCACTTCCTGACCATCGAGCAGGACGAGCCTCTCCTGATCCTCAGCCATCCGAACCCTGATGCCTCCATGGATCTCGGCTAGGTCAAACGCGTGCAGTGGCTGCCCAAGTTCGAGCATTACGTAGTTGGTGACATCTACCACCGCATCGATGCTGCGAATATCGGAACGACGCAACCGCTCTGTCATCCACAGCGGAGTGGGCCGCGACAGGTCTACATTACGAATCACGCGCCCTAGATAACGCGGACAGGCTGCGGGTGCCAACACCTCGACCGGGCGTACCTCATCGTGGCTCGCAGCCACCGGAACGATATCGACTGGAGCGACCGTCGCGCCGTAGATAGCGCCTACCTCACGCGCTAGCCCTGCGACAGAGAGGCAGTCGCCGCGGTTCGGCGTAAGGCCTATCTCAATGCTCGCGTCGTCCAGGCCGAGATACACTCGCAAATCGCTACCAACCGGAGCATCGCCAGCCAGCTCCATCAGTCCACTGTCGTCTGTACCAACCTGTAACTCGGTTTCCGAGCAGAGCATGCCGCTGGACTCGACGCCGCGAAGCTTCGCTTTCTTGATCTTGAAGTCGCCCGGCAGCTGAGCGCCGATCTGCGCAAAAGGAATCTTCAAGCCCGGGCGCACGTTGGGCGCACCACAGACTACCTGAAAGGTTTCGCTGCCGTTGCTGACCTGGCAGACGCGCAGCTTGTCCGCATCCGGATGTTGCTCGGTGCTCTGCACCTCGCCGACGACAACGCCACTGAACTCACCGGCCACCGGGGTGACCGCATCCACTTCGAGGCCGACCATCGACAGCCTCGCCACCAGTTCCTCACGAGAAACTTGCGGATTGACCCATGTACGCAACCACTGCTCGCTGAATTTCATCCTGCTCTCCTAAAATTTCTTTGACTGGACTCTGGACCTAGCGAAATTGAGCCAGGAACCTCAGGTCGTTATCGAAGAACAGGCGTAAGTCGTTGACGCCATAGCGCAGCATGGCAAGCCGCTCGGCTCCCATACCGAAAGCGAAGCCCTGGTATTTTTCCGGATCAATACCGGACATGCGCAGCACATTCGGATGCACCATGCCGCAGCCCATCACCTCGAGCCAGCCGGTCTGCTTGCAGACGCGACATCCCTTTCCGCTGCACATGACGCATTGCATGTCCACTTCGGCCGACGGCTCGGTAAACGGGAAGAACGAGGGCCGGAAACGGACGCCCAGCGGCTTTTCGAAGAACACCCGCAAGAACTGCTCGATGGTGCCTTTTAGATCCGCAAAGCTAATACCCTCATCGACAAGCAAGCCCTCAACCTGATGAAACATAGGCGAATGGGTGATATCCGAGTCGCATCGGTAGACACGCCCCGGGCAAACGATGCGGATGGGCGGTTGCTGCGACTCCATCGTGCGCACCTGAACGGGCGAGGTATGGGTACGCAACAGCATGTTGGCGTTGAAATAGAAGGTGTCGTGCATCGCCCGGGCAGGATGATGGCCGGGGATATTGAGCGCTTCGAAGTTGTGGTAGTCGTCTTCGACCTCTGGCCCCTCGGCAACGCTATAGCCGATATGACTGAAGAATTGCTCAATCCGCTCTAGTGTACGCGTCACGGGGTGCAGCCCACCGGAGGCCTCTCCCCGACCTGGCAATGTCACATCGATCCGCTCGGCAGCGAGCTTGGCGCTCAGCGCAGCTTGCTCCAAATCCGCCTTCCTGGCATTCAGTTCATCCTGAACACGGCTCTTCGCTGCATTGATGAGCGCACCGGCCTTGGGGCGTTCATCCGCGGAAAGTTTGCCCAGGGTCTGCATGACTTGGGTCAGCTCGCCTTTCTTGCCGAGATACTGAACCCGGATCTGCTCCAGGGCGTTGATGTCTTGGCTATGTTGCACCGCCTCAAGCGCTTGCGAGACCAGTGCATCCAGGTTTTCCATGTACAACCTCCAGAGGTTCTTGCAGAACCGCACCAGACGATCAGCGCTTAGGCTTTACGCGAGGTGCATTTTTGCAAATGCCCCTTCAGATACGAAATAGGGGAAGAGCACAAGGCTCTTCCCCTATCGGTGACGCTACGAATCCGAAGATTCGATTGTCGATGGGCTTAGGCCAGAGAAGCTTTGGCTTTTTCGACAATTGCAGCAAAAGCTGCTTTTTCATTCACTGCCAACTCGGCCAGGACCTTACGGTCGATCTCAATGGCTGCTTTTTTCAGACCAGCAATGAAACGGCTGTAGGACAGACCATTTACACGAGCGCCGGCGTTGATACGAGCAATCCACAGAGCGCGGAACTGACGCTTCCGCTGACGGCGGTCACGGTAGGCATATTGGCCAGCCTTGATTACCGCCTGCTTGGCAACACGGAACACTCGTGAACGAGCGCCATAGTAGCCTTTAGCGAGTTTCAGAATTTTCTTGTGACGGCGACGAGCGACGACGCCACGCTTAACACGAGCCATGAGTTATTCCTCTGAGTCTTGACCGAATTAACGAACGCGCAGCATCCGCTCTACTTTTGCTTTATCAGACGGGTGCATCAGAGATGTACCACGCAGCTGACGCTTACGCTTGGTAGACATTTTGGTCAGGATGTGGCTCTTGAAAGCGTGCTTGTGCTTGTAGCCATTCGCCGTCTTTTTGAAGCGCTTCGCAGCGCCGCTTTTAGTCTTCATCTTTGGCATGTTCGGTACTCCACATTGTGGGTGATTTCAAATAACCGCAAGGCCTGCCAGTGCCCTGGTGGTTACTTTTTCTTCTTGGGAGCGATGACCATGATCAGCTGGCGTCCTTCCATCTTTGGATGCTGTTCGACCGAACCGTACTCCACCAGATCAGCCTCGACCCGCTTCAACAGTTCCATCCCCAGCTCCTGATGCGCCATCTCACGACCGCGGAATCTCAACGATACCTTGGCCCTGTCCCCTTCACTCAGGAAACGCACCAGGTTGCGGAGCTTGACCTGGTAGTCCCCTTCTTCCGTCCCTGGACGAAACTTTATTTCTTTAACCTGAATCTGCTTCTGGTTCTTCTTCGCTGCGGCAACCTGCTTCTTCTTTTCAAAAAGATGCTTGCCGTAATCCATGATCCGGCATACAGGAGGAACCGCATCGGCGGAAATTTCCACCAGATCCAACTTGGCTTCTTCAGCTATACGAAGCGCTTCATCAATCGAGACGATGCCAACCTGCTCGCCATCAGCACCAATCAAACGGACCTCACGAGCCGAGATATTCTCGTTGATCGGGGCCTTGGGTGCAGCTCGTTTATCCTGTCTCATTTCACGCTTAATAATTATTACTCCAATTCTTGGCGACCACGCCGGGAAACCGCTTGTGTCAGCAACTGGGTGAAGTCATCAAGGGGCATGGAGCCCAAATCAACGCCTTCACGCGTACGCACAGCAACGGCTCGTGTCTCGACTTCCCGATCTCCGATAACCAGAAGATAAGGAACCTTGAGCAAGGTATGCTCCCGGATTTTAAAGCCGATCTTTTCGTTTCTCAAGTCGGACTTGGCACGGAAGCCGCTTTGGTTGAGAATTTTCTCAACTTCGCCAGCGAAATCGGCCTGCTTGTCGGTGATATTCATCACCACCGCTTGCGTCGGAGCAAGCCAGGCCGGGAACGCGCCCTCATAGTGCTCGATTAGAATACCTATAAAGCGCTCGAACGAACCAAGGATCGCGCGATGCAGCATGACTGGAGTTTTTCGACTGTTATCCTCCGCCACGTAACTCGCATCGAGACGCTGGGGCATGTTCGGATCGTACTGCAAGGTGCCGCACTGCCAGGAACGACCCAGGCAGTCGAGCAACGTGAACTCGATCTTCGGGCCGTAGAACGCACCCTCCCCCGGCAAATACTCCCAAGGCAAACCAGCCGCATCCAGCGCACCTGCCAGTGCTGCTTCGGCGCGATCCCAGAACGCATCGTCTCCGACGCGCTTCTCAGGCCGCGTTGACAACTTCAACTTGATGTCACTGAAACCGAAATCAGCATAGACCTGCATGGTCAGCCTGATGAAATCAGCTGCCTCAGCACTGACCTGCTCCTCAGTGCAGAAAATGTGCGCGTCATCCTGGGTAAAACCCCGGACACGCATGATTCCGTGCAGCGCACCAGAGGGCTCGTTGCGGTGGCAAGAGCCAAACTCTGCAAGACGCAGCGGCAGCTCACGGTAACTTTTGAGCCCCTGATTGAACACTTGAACGTGACAGGGACAGTTCATCGGCTTGATCGCGTAATCGCGGCTTTCCGACTCAGTGGTAAACATGTTTTCAGCGTAGTTGCCCCAGTGCCCGGATCTCTCCCACAGGCTGCGATCTACAACTTGCGGTGTTTTGATCTCTTGGTAGCCGTTCACACGCTGCACGCCGCGCATGTACTGTTCAAGCACTTGGTAGATGGTCCAGCCATTCGGGTGCCAAAAAACCATGCCAGGGGCCTCTTCCTGGGTATGGAAGAGATCAAGGCGCTTGCCAATCTTGCGATGATCGCGCTTTTCGGCTTCTTCAATTCGCTGAATGTAAGCTGCAAGCTGCTTCTTGTCCGCCCAGGCAGTGCCGTAGACGCGCTGAAGCTGTTCATTCTTCGCATCGCCACGCCAGTAGGCACCGGACAACTTGGTCAGCTTGAATGACTTGAGGAAACGAGTGTTTGGCACATGCGGACCACGACACATGTCGACGTATTCTTCGTGGTAGTAGAGACCCATAGCCTGCTCGTCAGGCATGTCATCTACTAGACGTAGCTTGTAGTCCTCACCACGCGACCGGAATACTTCGATAACCTCAGTACGAGGCGTAACCTTTTTGATCACATCGTATTCGGTATCAATCAACTGCTTCATGCGCTGCTCAATCGCAGCCATATCATCCGGTGTAAACGGTCGCTCGAAGGCAATATCGTAATAGAAACCTTCGGCGATGACCGGACCAATAACCATCTTCGCAGTTGGATATAGCTGCTTGACAGCGTGACCAACCAGGTGAGCGCAGGAGTGGCGGATGATCTCCAGCCCCTCTTCATCCTTCGGCGTTATGATCTGCAGGCTCGCATCGCTCTCGATCAGGTCACAGGCATCAACCAGACGACCATTGACCTTACCGGCAAGAGTCGCCTTGGCTAAACCGGCGCCAATGGATTGCGCCACTTCAGCAACGGAGACCGGTTGATCGAACGAACGCTGACTGCCGTCAGGAAGAGTAATGGTGGGCATGGCGCCTCCTCTCCTAGTGGTGACCCCTACCAAAGGCCACATGGGTTGGGATGAGCCAGGAAAGCGACCCGCCGAATAACCTGCCGCACATTGGCAGGAGCCCTAAGGCGATCGAGACGGACCGAAGTCACTGGAAATACAGGAGCGCGGATGCTTTCAGAAAGCCGCCGCACTGACAAGCAAGGCATAAAAAAAGGGTCGCTAGCGCGACCCTTTTCGGAATTGGTAGGCACAATTGGATTCGAACCAACGACCCCCACCATGTCAAGGTGGTGCTCTAACCAACTGAGCTATGTGCCTCCGATGGACGCGCATTCTAGAGACTCGCCTGAAAGAGTCAAGCGCTTTTTCGCTAAGCCACTGATATTTGTAATTTTTGGCGTAACGAATAGGAACCTAATGCTGCTATAGCGCGCGCAGCACTCTCGAGATAGCATCGGCGTCAAGTATTTACAACAGGACAACCATAATGTCGCACACCTCATACCCGGCGTCCTATTACGCGGCCTCAGCGAACCCGGCTCCAGTTCGCAACCCCTTGAAAACCGCCATTGAGTCGGATGTTTGCATAATCGGCGCTGGCTATACCGGGCTGTCGACAGCGCTGTTCCTTCTCGAGCAAGGGTTTCGCGTCGTCGTACTGGAGGCCGCCAAGGTCGGCTTTGGCGCCTCCGGACGCAATGGCGGGCAGATCGTCAACAGTTACAGCCGCGATATCGACACCGTCGAGCGCACTGCCAGTGCTGAAGCTGCACGGCTAATCGGGGCCATGGCATTCGAGGGTGGGCGCATCATCCGCGAGCGGGTGGCACGTTATGGCATCGACTGCGATCTGAAAAGCGGAGGCGTATTTGCCGCATTCAATATCAAGCAGATGCACCATCTCGAGTCGCAAAAAGCGCTCTGGGAGCGTTACGGCTACGATCAACTTGAGATGCTCGACCACGTCGGCATCAGAAAGGTTGTTGCGTGCGAGCGATACGCAGGCGGACTGCTGGATCATGGCGGTGGCCACATCCATCCGCTCAACCTTGCACTAGGCGAAGCAGCAGCGGTCGAATCGCTGGGCGGCGCGATCTACGAACAAACCCCAGCAGTCCGTATCGATCGAGGAAGCAATCCGCGTGTTCATACTCAGCACGGCCAAGTGACCGCGAAGTTCGTCGTCGTTGCGGGAAATGCCTATCTCGGAGGACTGATTCCGGAACTGGCAGCTAAATCCATGCCCTGCGGAACCCAAGTGATTGCTACAGAGCCCCTCGACTCTGAGTTAGCAGCGGCCCTGCTCCCACAAGACTACTGCGTAGAAGACAGCAACTACCTGCTTGACTACTTTCGGCTATCCGCTGACAAGCGGCTGATCTATGGAGGTGGCGTGGCCTACGGCGCGCGCGATCCAGCCGATATCGATTCGATCATCCGACCGAAAATGCTCAAGACCTTCCCTCAACTCGAACACATCAAGACGGATTTCGCCTGGACCGGCAACTTTCTGATGACACTGTCGCGCTTACCGCAAGTCGGTCGACTCGGCGATAACATTTATTATTCCCAAGGCTGCAGCGGTCACGGTGTCACCTATACTCATGTCGCCGGAAAAGTGATCGCCGAAGCACTACGAGGTCAGGCAGAGCGATTCGACGCCTTTGCCAGCTTGCCGCATTACCCCTTTCCTGGTGGTCAGAAGTTCAGCGCGCCAATAAGTGCGCTCGGTGCGCTCTATTACAGCCTGCGCGACAGAATCGGCTTCTGACGCGTCACTGAACGGGGCAAGCTGGAGCGGCCTCACAGGCGCCCGGCTCGTCCGGCCCTGGGGGTAGCTCTGCTCTGAATCGGCGGTCCTTCGGCGCCAGCTGCACCGCGCACGCATGGGATGCAGATGCCTGAATACGGCATCCCCGCTCCGCCATCACCTGCGAAAGGTTGAACCAGGCAGGTGCGAAAGAGTTGTCACGCTGAACACTGGTCCGCAGGGCTTGCTCCGCAGCATGCCCGTCGCCTAGCGCGTACCGAGCGTTGGCAAGCACGAACCATGACAAGCCACTAGACCAATGTTGCGCAGCCGTTTCATAAGCGTTCAAAGCCGCACCATCACGCCCGATTTGCTCAAGATCATTCGCAGCCTTCAGCCAGACAGCTTCCTGCGCAGTACGAGGCAACTGATCGGGCGAAACCGTCACTACAGCCCAACGTTTGCCCTTGGCCCAGCTTCGCTCGAACTGGCGAAAAGTTCCGGTCCAGCGTCGAGTAGTCCCGGAGCGCAGTACAAGGGTCTGCGTCGCCAGGTCATACCCCACCACCACCGCAAAATGCCATTGAGGCCAGCGATCAAAGGCAAGGTTCTGCAGCACCAGAACAGGATTTCCAGCTGCCACTTCGGTCAGCACCGCTTCAAGCCGGGCCTCTAACGGATAGACCAGCAGATCGTGAGCCCTGGCAGCCGCAACCATTTCAACCTGCAGGCTGCCCTTGCGCTGCGGAAGATAAACCCGCTCGACTAGCTGCTCCGGCCGGGTAGCGATGCCACGCTGGGTAAGCATAGTCGCGAGCGCAGCAGGCCCGCATTGATAGTCTTCTTGCGGAAAGAATGGAACTTCGTCCAACTCAACCTGCTCGGGGAGACCCGCGACTCCAACCGGGACGATCGGCGTTCGCGCACACGCCCCGAGAAGGAGTACGGCAAACAGCAGTAGCAGTCGCTGCATTAACGGTTGATACAGTTGACGAAGTTAAAGATGTTCGTAGCGCACAGGAGGTCGGTCACGATGAAGATGACGAGAAACAGCACGATAATCCCAACCACCCCTGCACCGGCCGGCGCTTGATCCAGTTGCTGATTGAATTGTGCAAGTTCTGCAGGTGTCAGGCTGTTGATTCGCTGCTCGACCTGATCCTGCTCAACGCCCATTGAGACTAGTTTTTTCTGGACGTCTTTATTCTCAAGCATTGTCAGCAATTGCTGGCGATCTACCTGCTGCTGTTGTTCGGCAATTATTTCCGCACTGCCGATCATTGCCGCCTGGGCCAGTGGAATCTGTGCGAACAGCATGAAATGCATCGCTGCTAAAAGGGTGGCAACACGCTTCATCACGGACGAGTTAAACATGGCGGAATTCCTTGATTTTTGTTTGCGGCCAGTGCGGTGCGCAATGTGCCTTCAACAGTAAGACGGGGCGACTGTTCCGCCAGTTCCCTTTGCCCGCTGTGGTTGGCGCCAGCGGCTCGACTGGATTTGCGGACTCGTGACTGTTATCAACAACGTCAAAACCGAAGGAGACCGATATGAATATTGCCCACATAGCTGCTCTGATGGCATGCAGCTCCATCCTAACAGGCTGTCAGCCGCCATCCGGCACCGTGCAACCGACAGGAAGCAACGCCGGTAAATGCGATGCTTCTACTATCCAGACGCTTATTGGGGAGCAGGCCAGCCCGGCGCTTCTCGATCAGGCACGACGAAAAAGCAAGGCCGCCATTGCACGCATCGTTCGGCCGGGAGACGTTGTGACAATGGAATACAACGCTCAGCGACTAACCCTGACGACAGACGAATCGCTTGAAATTCTACGAGTCAGCTGTGGTTGAAGAAAACCGCTGCTGGCCGCGAAAGATCCGAAAGCCTTTCGGATCCTGGCGGTAAAAACGACACGGGTCGCAGGCAAGGCCAACCGTTACACCTGTAAATCTACCCGATCAATGTGCCATTGCCCTGCGTGCCAGCAGGTGGCTCGCGGAAAACGACTTTGGCGGAGCCAACAAGAAATAAAGGTCGTACCGCTTGATGATCATCTGAGCCAGCAAGGGCGCGACAAGCCCGATCAAGGTTCCGACAATCAAATGGACAGCTATGGAGTCGATGCCCATAAAGCTGCCAAGGACCACTCGGATACCGCTCCCCGCCAGAATATGCATCAGGTAGATCGTCATGGATGAGGCGCCAATGAATAGCAGCCAGCCCATGCGAAACCGGCCGAGCCACATCGCAAGGGCGATCACGAACAGGATCGAAACAGTCGCCAGCGCAAGCACCGACAAGCCGCCCACCTCCCAATTCAAGCCGAACGTTACGTGAAACAGGTACTGCCCAATTAGAAATGACGCCCCGAGCAACAAGGTGAGAGGGACATACCGGGCAAGGAAGTACGCCTTGATCTCGTTGAACCAAATACCGAGCGCAAAGAACACAACATTGCCGAAGATAAACTTGCCGATACTGCCGACAGCCAGATCTTGACTGAGCACATAAAGCACACCGAAGACCAGCAAAAGCGGCAGAAAGTAACGACGGTCGGTCTTGGCGTAAACCAAGGAGCAGACAACGAAGACCAGGAACAGCGCATAGAGGAACCAGAACTGAGCCCGTGGCGACCAGAGCAACGAGAACACCTCCCCTAACGTCACATCACCGTTCGTGTAGTTTGATAGCACGACCTCTACCACGCCCTGCAACAAAGACCACACGATGAAGGGGTAAACAATGGTATCGATCTTGTTCACGACCAGTCCGGTTTTCCCTCGCTTAACCAGTGAGTCGTAAAAGAACAAACCCGACAGGAAGAAAAACAGCGGCATGTGGAAGCTATAGATGACGCTATCGACGAGAAGATACTTGTCTTGATCCATCGGCAAACCGGCGTTAAAGACTCCACGCGCGACATGTCCGTAGACCACCAGAATGATCCCAATGGCTTTGGCGTAATCGACCCAGGCATTTCTCTCCTGCATCATATTTCTCCTTGGTTATGGGCAATACCAGACACATCACAGCCAGAGTTGGCAAAGACGGGAAAGGTAGACAGTAAAAAATCCGATCAGTTTGTCGCCGGCAGCGAGGGGCGACGATGTCCGACGTAATGCCTCGAGCCTTGGCGGCACGGCAGACATCCGGTCCATTGCTGATTCGGCCCTTAACTAAGGGCCACTCGACGTAAAATTCACTGAGCACAGCATTGCCCAAACGATGCAGACTGGTAGCTCTCACGACTCCCATTCACCGAGGCTGCAGACGAGGGCGCCTGAAGCTAAATCCTACCTACTCCGCCCTCCCTTTTTGTTCGATATCCAACAGAACGACGACCGATTAGGTCATCGCGTCCCCCACCTTACGGTTGTTGGATACTGCGATCGGGTGTTATAGACAGAATTTTGAAGGAGCATTCGATGATTCAAGGCAGGTTTGCGAATTGCTCGATTCTGCTGTTGGCGGGCGGGCGAGGACAGCGCATGGGCGGGCGAGACAAGGGGCTCGTAGACTGGCACGGCAAGCCCCTTTTGGCGTGGCCGCATCGCATAGCTCGCCCCCTGACGGATGATCTCCTTATTTCTTGCAACCGCAACCAAACGCGTTACGCCGCTTTTGCCGACCGGCTGGTTAATGACGATGAGCCGGATTTTCCGGGACCGCTTGCAGGCATACGAGCCGGGCTCGCAGCGGCTTACCACCATTGGATGATGGTGCTGCCCTGCGACGCACCCCTGATAGACGAAGCATTACTAAGACAACTGTACGAAACGGCACAACAAGACCCCGACACGCCTTTGATGACTCGAAGAGGCGCACAGTGGGAACCATTGTTCTGCATCATCCCGGTCAAACTCGCCCCCGCTATCGAGGCCGCCTGGCAAATGGGCGAACGAAGCAATTTGAAGGCGCTACTGACGCTGCAAGTGCGCGCCCTTGATCTCCATACAGACGACCCGCGCCTGGCCAATCTAAACTCACCGAAGCTGCTTTCGCAGCAGGCGCCTCCAGAGGGAACTTAGGCGCGTCAAACGCCGTCACAGACGCAACTACAGAGGAGTTTCAACATGCGCACAATTACCGGGCCCGCCTTGGCCGCCCTGGTCGGAATGACCCTCCTTACCGGTTGCTCGAGCCCCAGCGTCATCACGCTCAACGACGGTCGCGAAATTCAAACGCTGGACCAGCCTGAATATGACGACGAAGCAGGCTTCTATGAATTTGAAGGCATTGACGGGAAACCGGGCAGAGTAAATAAGGATCAGGTTCGCACCGTCCAAGAGCTCTAGCTCACCGCTCTTTCGGGCGACGCATCATCCTTGGCACTGGTGAAAAAGCCTTCGCTAGACGCTTGTGAAGCAAAACTTTTTATGTAAAATGCGCGCCATCTTCGGAGCGTAGCGCAGCTTGGTAGCGCGTCTCGTTCGGGACGAGAAGGTCGCTGGTTCGAATCCAGTCGCTCCGACCAAAATCCCGCTCAGGCTTAATCAGTCTTAGAAAAAACCGGCCCCATGGCCGGTTTTTTTGCTTTGAAAACCATAAGGCATTGCCTAGGTTTACCTACCTCGCCCCTTTTGATATCGATTCGTCATCGCTGGCTCCGACTCATCCACCACGCGTCATCGAAGCTAGCTCTGCAAGAACCAAACGACTTGCTCTACCTCGAACGGCCAATCCAGTTCAGCGCCCGTGTCGACACGCCGGAGCACGGGTATACGAAGGCCATAGCTGTCAAACCAATCCGGACGCTCCGCTATATCCAGCAGTTCAACTAGCAACCCATTCTCTACGAGCGGCAGCACTACCGCCTCGGCTTGCTCACACAGGTGGCAACCCAGCGTTCCGAATAGTTGACATTCTGGCAGATGCATAGTCAGGAGCTCATTAAGGGGCAGCGCAATTCTAGCAGGCCCGTCACGATGCAGCAGACTGCCCACAGCGTCTCGTTCTCTGGACCTAGTCCGAATAAAAAAGTGTGACCTTGAACCCACTCAAACAACGGTTTGATTTTGCGAATCGACGCGACGCTGGCAAACGGCTAGGATGCGGCAGCCCAAGCGACCCCAGAGCCGCAGGGCCGGAGGCTTAGGCACGCATCGGTAGTATTTCTGGCCGGCGTTTAATTCGTCAGAAACAGCTATCAGAGAGCTACCAACGCCCCACACTTAAGCCTTAAAGACTAAGGTCTAAAGGCTCAAATACTGAGGTAGTGTTTTATTACACGGCGCCAAAGAGCGACTTCAGAGCATCATCCAACGAGGAGAAATAAGAAATGCTCAAGACCCCAATCGCCCGGGGCGTGGCCCTTGCCACTCTGGGAGCAACACTGGCTATTCCAACCATGGCTCAGGCTGCGTTCGTTGAGGACACCAAGGCTGGTTTGGAACTGCGTAACTTCTATTTCAACCGCGACTTCCGTCAAGACAATCTGACTAGCGCTAACCAATCCAAGCAAGAAGAATGGGCACAAGGCTTTATTCTGCGCGTTGAATCTGGCTACACCGAAGGCACCGTAGGTTTTGGCGTTGACGCACTCGGTCTGCTCGGCGTAAAGCTGTATTCCAGCGAAGACACTGCCGGCTCAGGCTTGATGCCTAGCTCCTTCGGAAACGAAGCTCCGGACGATTTTTCCGAATTTGGCCTGACTGCCAAAGCGAAGCTCTCCGAAACCGTACTCAAGGTCGGTACTCTGCAGCTGAAAAACCAGGCCATCGGCACCAGCGACAGCCGGCTGCTCCCTCAGGTCATGCAAGGCGCACAACTGGTTTCCAAGGAGATCAAAGATCTGACGCTCGAAGCCGGATATGCGAATCGTATCAACCACCGCGATTCGATGAACCATGAACTGATGGCCGTTAATGGCGCAACTGCATTCGGCAAAACTACTAACACGCGCGGCATCGTCATGGACGCCAACGCGGTCAACGAATCCGATGAGTTCGTTTTCCTCGGCGGTAACTATAAGCTGATGGATAACCTGACAGCAGGTTATTACTACAGCAACCTGGAAGACCTATACAAGCAGCACTCTTACAACCTCGTGCATGTTCTACCACTGGGCGACAAGCAATCCTTGAAAACGGACTTGCGCTATGCACGCTCCACTGACGATGGTAGCAGCAACGTTGACAACAAAGCCCTCGGAGCGATGGTCACTTATTCGTTGAGCGGCCATAGTTTTGGTCTGGGTTACCAGAAGATGAGCGGCGACACTGGCTTCGCCTATCTGGCTGGCGCAACAGATCCGTTCCTCGTGAACTATGTTCAGATCAATGATTTTGCCAACGAAGACGAAAAATCCTGGCAGGCACGCTACGATTTTAACTTCGCTTCCATCGGCGTTCCTGGGCTGACCTTCATGACCCGTTACGTCACCGGCGATAACTTCGAGCGTAGTGCTGGGGTTGAAGGCAAAGAGTGGGAACGTGACATGGACATTGCTTACACGTTCCAAGAAGGTGCCCTGAAAAACCTGAATCTGAAATGGCGTAATGCGACTGCCCGTAGCAATGGTACCGGCAACGATATCAACGAAAACCGTTTGATCGCCAGCTACACTATCCCGCTGATGTAATAGCGGCTGCAGCGTGAAAACGCAGTAGAGAGGGAAACCCGCTTCGGCGGGTTTTCTTTTTCCTGGTCTTTTCTCATGCTGCGGAGCCATTGTGAGCTTCGGATAAATGGATGCTCCAAGCGCTTTCAACCGAAACGGGAACCTTGCACCGCCGGCACGCTCGAAACCCTAAGCACCGGACCTAACGTCCCTGCGAGACTCAAGAGGAACTGCAGATGTCTACCGAATCGACTTTCGGCACCAGCGACAACACGCCAATCCCTGACGGAACAACCGAAACCCACAGCTCGTCCCTGATCGATAAGTCCGCTCATCGTCGCAATCTGCAGGCAGCTCAGAATGCGCTCATCGAAGAATTCCATACCCTCATAGGCGATACTGAGCGCCTGTTGAAACACACGCAGGATACTGCCGGCACCCAGACTGAAGAGCTCCGCGGTAAGATCAACGCCAACCTCAGTCGGGCCCGCCAGATGCTTAAGGATCAGGAAGGTACCCTGAAGGAACAGGGCCAGGCCGCCATCCAGTGCACCGAGGAGTATGTTCATACTCACCCATGGCAATCGATCGGTATTGCGGCGGGAGTTGGCTTTCTCTTCGGCCTGATTACCCGCCGCTAATAATGTGGGGAACGGATCCAATGGAAACCAGACACGCTGAAGACGCCCCTGCGCCGTCCATCAAGAAGATGGGCAGCGCGGTTGCAGGCCTCGTACAAGGGCATCTGGAGCTCATCGGAATTGAGATTCAGGAAGAGCGGGCGCGGGTCTTCAAGCTGTTTCTTCTGGCTAGTCTCAGCTTGATCCTTGGGTTGCTGATTCTCGTTGGGCTGTCGGCGGCAATTGTGATCGCCTTTTGGGACAGCAACCCTATCGCGGCGATTCTGGTTCTCTGCGCTATCTATGCGGTTGTGCTGGCCGTCTGTATCAGCCGCGCCATACGTCTCGCCAAAGAAAGCGTCTCGCCTTTTCAAGCGACGGTCGAAGAATTGGCCCGAAACCGGGAGCGTTTACTGCCATGAGCCTTCCACTCAGCAGCTCCGGCGATCTAGCCATGCGCAAGGATCTGGTTCGCTTGCGCATGGAAATGAACCGCCAACAAGTCTTGTATCACTCACAACCGTTAGTCCACCCTTTTCAACGGATCAAGGGAATGGTCACGAGCCGTGGCACGACCTCAGAGCACCATAGTGGGAAAGGCCCACTGATGATTGCCGCGACTGTGGGGCTTACCCTATTCGGCCGTCGACTGGGCAAGATCGGCAGACTGGCCAGGGTAGGCATAATGCTCTATCCCCTGATCCGCAGGCTGCGGCACTAGACGTAGAAATGGTCTTTGTGCGTGACTCAGGTGATACGCCTCCCAGCTAAATGCTGATGGTCTCGCGGCCAGCAACTCCTGTAGGCTGGCAGCCTTCTACAGGAATGGTTATCAGGCTGCTCAGTTGTGCGTACAGAGGAATCTGATCCGCTGAGCAAGCCTCCCCCACTGGCGACATCAAGGAGGTTGCTCTTTGGACTGGCACACGCTGCTCAATCGTGAGCGGCTCGGAAAATCTGTACGTAGCAATGAAGAGCTTGGTCGGAGTCCGTTCCACAAGGACCACGACAGGATCATCTTTTCCGGTGCGTTCCGCCGGCTTGGGCGCAAAACCCAGGTGCATCCGGTATCAAGCAACGACCATATTCACACACGCCTTACCCATTCGCTGGAGGTCAGCTGCGTTGGCCGCTCGCTCGGCATGCGCGTGGGTGAAGTGCTTCGCGATGACATGCCAGAGTGGTGCAGCCCAGCAGACCTCGGCATGGTGATCCAGTCCGCCTGTTTGGCTCATGATATCGGCAATCCACCGTTCGGCCACTCCGGAGAGGATGCCATCCGCCATTGGTTTCAACAGGCTGCCGCACGCGGTTGGCTGGATGACATGAGCGATGCCGAACGCGCTGATTTTCTCAATTTCGAGGGCAACGCCCAAGGCTTCCGGGTACTCACCCAGCTCGAGTACCACCAGTTCGACGGCGGCACACGCCTGACCTACGCAACGCTGGGAACCTACCTCAAGTACCCCTGGACATCGCGTCATGCAGAGGCGCTTGGCTACAAGAAACACAAGTTCGGTTGTTACCAGAGCGAGCTGCCGTTACTGGAGCAGATAGCCGCTAAGCTCGGCCTTCCAAAGCTGGACGAGCAGCGCTGGGCGCGACACCCCCTGGTCTATCTGATGGAGGCTGCCGACGATATTTGCTATGGGCTCATCGATCTCGAAGATGGCCTTGAGATGGACCTTCTGGAGTATGGCGAGGTTGAAGCCCTACTTTTGAATCTGGTGGGCGATGACGTGCCTGAGACCTACCGGCAGCTGGGCCCCGAAGGCTCACGTCGGCGCAAGCTGGCGATCCTCAGGGGCAAGGCTATTGAGCATCTCACCAATGCCGCCGCGGAAGCTTTCGTCGAACAACAGCAGGAGTTGCTGACCGGTCACCTTACTGGAGATTTGGTCGAGCATATGCATGGCCCAGCCAAGCAATGCGTCCTGCAGGCCAAGGCCATGGCCCGGGAAAAGATTTTCCAAGACAAGCGCAAGACACTGCACGAGATTGGCGCCTATACGACACTCGAAATACTGCTTAACGCCTTCTGTGGGGCAGCACTGGAGCAACACGGGGGTCGCACACTATCGTTCAAGAATCGCCGCATCCTGGATCTGCTCGGAAACAACGCACCAGATCCTGACTGGCCGCTGTATCAATCGTTTATTCGAATGATCGACTTCATCGCAGGCATGACTGACAGCTACGCGACCGAGATGGCCAGCGAAATGACCGGACGCTCGAGCCCGACGTGAGCCTGATGAAGAAGTCGCTATGGAAATACGTCGGCTGGCAGCCTGGGCGCCCCGCCTGGGGTGCTGCCGCAGTCGCCGGTCTGGGTTGCGCCCTGCCCTTGCTGCTGGGACTGTTTAGCGGGCATCCCGGCTTCCTGTGGGCGACGGTTGGTGCATTCCAGGCGGCAAAGGCGAACCCGCTCCACCGCCTCGGCATGCTGCGAATGCTGCTCTTGATTGGGCTTGGCGCCGGTAGCGCCGGGCTCGGCTTCTGGTCAGCGACACACCCCCTGATCAGTCTCGGCCTGTTTGCCTTCTACGGCCTCTTGCTCGCATGGCTGCAACGATACGGCAGCGAGGCCGGTAAGCTCGGGATAGGTCTGGCCATCTGCTTGTGTCTGGGCCAGGGCCAGCATGGCGTTGGCGACTTCAACAATCCTCAGGCGATTGCCGCGCTGTTCGCCCTGGGCGGCCTTTGGGTCACTCTTCTAGCTTTCGGCCTTCGAGGCATGCATGGCTTGCGTATGTGGCCGTATATGCCACGACTGTTGAGCTTGTTGAAAGTGTTGCGCCGCCGAGCACGACGCACACCCATTCGCCAGTGGCGGCTGCACGCGATTAGCTACGTCCTGGCAGCAGCGATTGGCGGTCTGATCGTAACCCTGGCAGATCTGCCCCGAGGCTACTGGCTGACGCTTGCGGTGTTCACCACTCTGCAGATGGACCTTCAGCGCAGCTTCGTTCGCGCCCTGCAAGCCAGCATCGGGATCTTCTGTGCAGCGGCGGTGTTGATCTATATGGGCCACAGCCTGGCCGATCCACCCATGATGGTCATGATCATGCTGCCGTTGGTAATGCTCAGCCGGGCATTCCAGTCACACCACTATGGGTTATTCGTTCTGCAGACAACCTTGAGCTTCGTTCTGCTGGCCGAAACGTTGGCGCAAGATTGGGGTTTGCCACAGCTGCGTCTGATTAATGCCGCCATTGGCGTGGGCGTGGCGCTGGTTGTTACCTTACTCATGTACCTACTGCGCCGGCTGGTCACCCGAATTGCGTTGCGCAAATCCAGGCAACCAGCCGCAACCGATCAGGGCAGGGATGATTCGATCACGCCTTAGCGTTGATCTCGTTTTCCGGGTACCAAACGTCCATCAACGGGCTCACGTTGAATTCGGACAGTTCTTCGCGGCCCTTGAGCCAAGCCTCAACCTGACCGCGCTGCTCTTCATTGACCGAACCGCGAGTGGCCAGGCAGACGAAACCGTAATCTTCGCCGCCAATATAGCCCAGACCGTTGATCTCGATGGCTTCGTTCAGGAAGGCTTCCAGAAACGCATCGACCGCCTTGGCTTCGAGACCATCACGGTAGGACAGACTGACCTCGAAACCCAATTCCTGGAATTCATCGACACAAAGTTTTTTGCGCAAACGACGCGAGCGATTGGTAGCCATTGATTCGGTCCTTACATAACGATAATAACGGCGCGCACTCTAACAGCAACGGACGGCTAGTGCGATTGCCGGGCCGGCCTGCTAGACCAATATTTCCAAAACGACGACAGCTCACTAAGTCTTTATTTGCAGGGAAGGGAGCCAGACGTCTACGCTTGTCGGATGAGAAGCACGTCACTTCTCGGACGTGGGCATAATGGCCCGCCATTCTTCCCTGAACGCTGTAGGGAACCTGTATGTCATTGATCTCGAGTCTGTCTGCCCCAGCCAATCGGAGCGGCGCGATTAGCCAGTTCCTCTCCCGTGTCGCCGCTGCCGCGCTAGCGCTGCCGCTGGCGTTTCCCGCCTTCGCCGAAACCGTCAATCAGACCTTACCGCCCCGCGTGGCGCAGGCGCTCAAGGCAAACAAGATCGAGAACAGCGCGCTATCCGTCGTCATGCTACCGCTCAACGGTACCGGATCACCGACGTTCGTAAATGCGGACGTCTCGGTTAACCCAGCCTCGACCATGAAGCTGGTCACGACGTACGCCGCGCTGGAACTACTGGGTCCTAACCACCAGTGGAAGACAGAGTTCTATGCTGACGGACCGGTCGAGAACGGCACGCTAAATGGCAACCTTTACCTCAAGGGCGGCGGTGATCCGAAGCTCAACATGGAAAAGCTCTGGTTGTTGCTGCGAGACCTGCGAGCCAACGGCGTAGAGACCGTTACGGGCGATCTTGTCCTCGACCGCAGCCATTTCGTGCAACCGACGTTGCCGGTCTTCGACGACGATGGCAATGACAAGAACAAGCCTTTCCTGGTCGGACCAGATGCACTCTTGGTCAACCTCAAGGCACTTCGCTTCATCGCCCGCAACGATGGCGGCAACGTCAAAGTCTTGGTCGAGCCGCCAATTGCCACCGTTCAGATCGACAATCGCATTCAGGCATTGCCAAAAGCCAAATGCCCGGGCTGGCCCGACATCCGCTACAACCCGATCGAAAACGGTAATGGGGTAACCGTGGTCGTCACCGGCAAGCTGCCGGCTGGATGCAGCGGACAGACTTACCTCTCAGTACTTGACCACCAGCGCTATGCCGCCGGTGCGGTACGGGCGATCTGGAAGGAGCTTGGCGGCACTATTCTCGGCGGGGATCGAGTAGCGCCAGTGGCCAAGGATGCAAAAATGATTGCACGAGCCTACTCGCCAGATCTGGTTGAGATCATTCGCGACATCAACAAGTACAGTAACAACACCATGGCAAGGCAGTTGTTCCTGAGTTTGGGCGCCGAATTCCGTAACGAAGCGGATGCAGATGATTCCATGGCCGCGCAGCGGGTCATCCGGCAGTGGCTGGCGAAAAAGGGTTTGATTTCGCCGCACTTGGTCATCGAGAACGGATCCGGCCTGTCGCGGGCCGAACGCGTCAGCGCACGCGAATTGGCCAGCCTGCTACAAGCCGCTTGGAAAAGCCCATACGCGGCAGAGTTCATATCATCCATGCCGCTGGCCGCAGTGGACGGCACCATGCGCAAGCGCTTGCGCAATACAGGGGTTGCCGGCAAGGCGCATGTCAAGACCGGAACGTTGAACACAGTACGCGCAATTGCAGGTTATAGCCGCGACAACGACGGCAATACCTGGGCCGTCGTCGCGATACTCAACCATCCTCGGCCGTGGGGCGCTTCCTCGGTGCTGGATCAGGTATTGGTGAGTCTGTACAACCGCCCGGCAAACGAGAATACCGCGCAACGTTAGTCGATTAAGTCCAGCGTCGGAGGTCTCCGCCGACGCTGGACTTACGGCAGCAACGCTAGGTAACCGCCGCAGGCATCACTCGTGCGCTCTGCTGGGATCGCAACGCAGTGGCGCCCACCCCACCGTCAATCAGCGTGCCTGCAGCTTCCAGGCACGATGGATCTTGCTGTTGCGGCGAAAATCCTCGTCCAGAGTGGCGCTGGTGATTTCTTCCACGGCGTAGCGCTCGGCCACGCCCGCGTCGAGTACGAACTTGCGGAAGTTGTTGGAAAAATACAGCGTGCCTCCAGCGGCCAATCTCGCCATCGCCAGGTCGAGCAAAGCGACATGATCGCGCTGGACGTCGAACACCCCCTCCATGCGCTTCGAGTTGGAGAACGTCGGCGGGTCGATAAAGATCAGATCGTATTCGCCACGATCCTCCTCCAGCCAGGCCATAACGTCAGCCTGCTCCAGACGTTGTCGATCTGACAGACCATTCAGTGCCAGATTGCGTCGCGCCCAATCCAGATAGGTTTTCGACAGATCAACACTGGTTGTGCTGCGCGCGCCGCCCTTGGCCGCGTGAACGGTGGCAGTTGCGGTATAGCAATACAGGTTCAAGAAACGCTTGCCAGCCGCCTCGCGCGCGATACGTTGACGCATCGGCCGATGGTCAAGAAACAACCCGGTATCGAGGTAGTCGGTGAGATTCACCAATAGCTTGACATCGCCCTCCGTGACCTCAAGAAAGGTTCCCTGACTGGCCTGACGCTCGTACTGCCGCGTTCCACTCTGGCGCTCACGACGCTTGACCACAACACGGTCCTGGGAAATGCCCAGCGCCTGAGGTATGGCGCCCAACGCATCGTACAGTCGCGCCTGGGCTTTCTCAGGGTCAATCGAGCGCGGCGGCGCATATTCCTGCACATGCACCCAGTCGCCATATAGATCGATCGCCAGGGCATACTCGGGCATGTCGGCATCGTACAGGCGGTAGCACTGGATACCTTGCTTGCGGGCCCATTTGCCCAGAAGCTTCAGATTTTTCTGTAACCGGTTAGCGAACATCTGCCCGCCTTCACTGAGGCGAGCCAACTCCTGCACGGGTTTGTCTTCGTTCTTTGGCTCAGTAGCGGATGGTCGTTGGCCAGTGACGAACTGGTCCAGTTCGACCTTTATCAACAACAATTTGCAAGGCAGCGCACCGTTCCAGAAGGCGTATTGCTTGTGGCTGCGGATGCCCATGCGCTTGCCCAGCTCCGGTGCGGAGGTCAACACAGCCGCTTCCCAGCCGAGGCACGCCTGTCGCAGTCGCTCACCGAGGTTCTGGTAGAGATAAACCAGACTCGCCTCATCGCCCAGACGCTCGCCATACGGAGGATTGCAGATGACCAGGCCTTTCTGATTCTGATCAGGCCGAGGCTCGAACGTCGCCACATCACCCTGATAGACACGGATCCAACTCGCCAGCCCCGCTCGCTCTATATTGTTCTTCGCCGGTTGGATCAGGCGCGGGTCCGCCTCGTAGCCACGTATCCATAATGGCGGTTTGGCCATGCCCGCTTCGGCACGCGCCTGTGCTTCGGCATGCAGACGGTTCCACAGTGCCGGCACATGTCCGAGCCAGGCACTGAATCCCCAGCGTTCGCGGCGGAGATTAGGCGCAATATCAGCCGCCATCATTGCGCCTTCGACAAGAAAGGTGCCGACGCCACACATCGGGTCGGTTAGAGCGCCGCCAGCAGCAGCGATGCGAGGCCAGCCCGCACGAATCAATACGGCGGCTGCGAGGTTCTCCTTCAACGGCGCCGCGCCCTGCTGGAGACGGTAGCCGCGCTGGTGCAGGCTGTGTCCGGACAGATCCAGAGATAGCACCGCCTGTCCACGGTCCAAGCGCAGATGGACACGCAGGTCCGGATTCAACTTATCGACACTGGGTCGTTCGCCGGTCGCCGTACGGAGTCGATCGACGATGGCATCCTTGACCTTGAGCGCGCCGAAGTGAGTATTGTCGATACCAGATCCATGACCGCTGAATTCGACCGCCAGGCTACCGGTCGCCGCGAGATGCTCCGACCAGTCGACCTGGTGCACACCTTCATAGAGCGTTTCGGCGTTGACCGTGGCGAAGCGCTCGATCACCAGCAGTACTCGGTTGGCCAGCCGAGACCAGAGGCACAACCGATAGGCAACCTCCATGCTGGCATAGCCGCGAATTGCCGCGGTTTGCTCACGCGTCTCCTCGAGCCCGAGCTCTTTGGCTTCTTCGAGCAGCAGGCCTTCAAGACCTTTGGGGCACGTGAGGATAAGTTCGTGGCGATCAGTCATGGCATGTCCAGTCAATTGTTCGATTCGGTTGGGCAGACTTCCGAATCTCGATTCGATATATCGCGCGGTTTCCGACTGTCTTTTCGTCGCGAAGCTGACGCTGCGGTACAACATTGGCAGCGCCGGGAGCGCTCCCTGCCTGCCTTATAGGCGGTGCTACGGTTTGGTGACCTACTTATTACAAAACGATCATTCCCGCTTTGCAGTCATTGGGTTAGAACTCGACTCAGTCCGGCATCGCAACGATGCTGGAAGAACCCGCCACGCCGGCAGCGGGCTTCACCGGCAGTCTATCTGCCAACCTCGCCATGAGGACAACGGAAACACCAGTCAACCACTGAGGGCAATACCCAATGAGAAGACTCAAGCGTGATCCGATGGAACGAGCATTTCTACGCGGTTATCAGCATGGCATACACGGTAAATCTCGCGATCTCTGTCCTTTTTCTCATCCCGAAGTACGCCAAGCCTGGATTAACGGCTGGCGGGAGGGTCGCGGCGACAATTGGGACGGTCTGACCGGCGCGGCCGGTATCCACCGATTGAACGAACTTCACGCGGTCGGCTGACACAATCACACCGACTTCGACTGGCACGCCCCATCCGGGCGGCGGGCTTGAAGCCCGGGGCTCCCATCGGGAGCCCCACCGAAGAACAGCTTAACGATTCGTTTCCTTCCGAGATTGCAGTGCAGCGATGGCGTCTACAGCCTCGCGAATCAGCGCTGGCCCCTTGTATATAAAACCCGTGTAAAGCTGGACCAGACTTGCTCCGGCCTCGATTTTTTCCGCCGCATGGCGCCCTTGCGTGATCCCACCAACGGCAATGATAGGCAAGCGGCCCGCCAGGGTTTCAGCCAACACCCGGACGGTGTGGGTGCTCTTTTCTCGCACCGGAGCACCGGAAAGCCCGCCCGCCTCATCGGCATGGGCAAGCCCCGCCACGCCGTCACGACCCAGCGTCGTGTTGGTCGCGATAACCGCGTCCATTCCGGCCTGGAATACCGCTTCGGCAACCAGCCTGGTTTCCTCGTCGGTCATATCCGGCGCGATCTTGATGGCCAGCGGCACACGCTTGCCATGAAGCACTTCGAGGTCTTCGCGGCGCTGGCCTAGCGCGTCAAGCAGCTGCTTGAGCGAGTCACCGAACTGCAGGCTGCGCAACCCCGGGGTATTGGGCGAACTGACGTTCACAGTGACGTAACTCGCTTGGTGATAGACCTTGTTCAGGCACAACAGGTAATCATCCTGAGCGCGCTCGACCGGCGTATCGAAATTCTTGCCGATGTTGATACCCAGGATGCCCTTGAAACGAGCCGCATCGACCCGCTCCAGCAAGGCATCGACGCCGTGATTGTTGAAACCCATACGGTTTATGATGGCTTCGGCTTCGGGCAGCCGAAAAATGCGCGGCTTTGGATTACCAGGTTGCGGCCTCGGCGTCACAGTACCCACTTCGACAAACCCGAATCCGAGCTGCGACATTCCGCAAATCGCCTCGCCGTTCTTATCCAGTCCGGCCGCCAGTCCCACCGGGTTAGGGAAATCCAATCCCATCACCCGCACCGGCAAGCTAGCCGGTGCCTTGTTCAGCATGGCGTTAAGGCCTAGACGGCCGCCCGCGCCGATAAGATCAAGCGACAGTTCATGGGACGTCTCAGGCGTAAACTTGAAAAGCAGCTGGCGGGCCAGGTTATACATACGCAGCCAAGATCCTGGAAAGAGTGGCGCGAGAGTATAGCAGGCGGGCAGTACTCATAGCGGGCGCAACGTAGCGCCCTTATCTGGATCATCCAAAGAAAGGCGTCTATTCGAGTCTGCGCAAACGAATCAATTTGCCTTCCGGAGCAAACTCCATCTCGAATGAACCAAACACACCGGCAGTTGTCAGAAAGGGTCGCAGATGATGTGCCGGCAAGCTGACGCTCTTCCCTTCCCGGCTTTTGATCAGGATACGATTGGCGCGCCCCTGATAGACCGCCAGCAGCTTATCGGCGGGCAGTGCAATATCCAGCAAGAGGCTTGGCATGGAGGCTCCCTCATTGATCAGCGCAGCGATTTTGCCATACCGGCTCTCTAGCAGTGACCTGTCACTGCTGTTGGTTGCCGAACTCGCCATAGAAAAGCTCGGCAAATACGGTGCGCAGCGTGGACGGCTCTGCCACACTTCGACCGTTGCCCTATGCGTTCATCTACCATGATGAGTCTGCCCGAGCCGATGCCGCCCGTGACTTCACGAATCGTCAGATTTGCCCAACGCCTTGGATTGACCGGCAAATCGCCGCGTCAGGTCCTCGAGCACGCCAGCCAGATCAACTTACCCTTTGCCCCGCTCTCCGAGCCGGCGCCGAGCATCTTCTGGCACGACGGCCCTTGTCTGCAGCGATTCGCTGATCTACCGAGAAGCGCCCTATCCGGCCCGATTCAGGAAGACAAAGCCAAGGCTCACGCTGCGTTGACGCGGCTCGTGCGTCAGGAACAGAGCGCTTATCCATCGCTCGACTTACGTCAGGTTGACGGTCTCGGTGGGCAAAGTACTGACGGAGCAGTCTACCCGACCTTCGAAGCACTGGCCGCTACACCCGCTTGTCGCCAGTTACGCGTGATCAGCTACAAGGATTTCATACGGACCATCACCGCTGCGCTGCCGGGCTATAACGAACAGGCACCAATCGAGCTTCGTCAAGCCAGCTGGCTCGGCGAGCGGATTTACTGGAGCGGCGAGCACCATGCCGAAGCCTTCGCCTGTGCCATCGCCTACGCACGGCTGCGGGGGCTGGAGGTCAACCTTCCTTGCGAACTCACCGATTACCGGCTCGATGCAGCCGGTCTACAGGCCCTCGATAGTGACTACCACGCAGTCACCATGCCAGCACAAGCGTGGAGCGACCGAGGATTCATGGGCCTGCTGCTCGAAGCGAAGATTCCCTATGCGCGCTTGACGCTGCTGCGCAACGCTAATAACTCCGAGCTGCTCTTGCTGGACAAGGGGCAACCCGCTGCGAATGCATTGGGAGAAGGACTCAAGCTCGCCGGCGCTCCGGATATGGTTCGCTACTTGCGCGACCTGCCGCAGATTACGCGTTTCCGCCTCGGCAATCGGACGGTACAAGCGGACTGATCTATCCGACGCAGCTGCGTCGGAACTCAGACACCCCCTCGCCGACCAGCACCATTTTGCAGCTGAAAAAAAACGCCGATGCACAAGGCACCGGCGTTTCATCTCAGACGAAATCAGCCGCCAGGAAACCCGGCGGTGAATCGCACCTAGCGTCTCGCACTTTCCAGCGCGAGGTCTTGTAGCTCGCGACCCGCAACAGCGTACATGGCGTAATCCACACTGCTGGCGCTGCGCAGCTCGACCAGCATTCGCCGCCAACGCTCGACCTGATATTCCCGTTGCTCCAGCCAAAGCTGAACGCGTGCATCCAGGTTTTCAGGCGCGTCGGCCATCTGCAACACCGATACCGTAATGGCGCGCTGCTGACTGTCCAAATCATCGCGGAAGCTTTCCCGAGCCAGGGCTTGCCAGTTGTTGTCCACCGGCAGACCCGTCACCTGCTGAAGATACCAGGGCAACTCCAACGCGCCGCCGACAGCGAAGTAGGCCGCTGCAACTTCAGCGGGTGGCTGCCCTGTTTCATCAGCGGCTTCCAGTATTGGAAGCAGCGTATAGAGATGATTGGTGCCGGCCACCATTCGCGCCAATAACTCGGGCACCCCGGCGTCGGTGTACCGCTCGTAACGCGCCTGCCAAAGCTCGCGTGTTCCGCCCTGCAACAGCTCATCGAGCTTTAACCCGAGCGCCGCGACCCGCGGCCCGAAGTGCCCGACGTCACGTGCGGCGTCCAGCTCGCTTCGACGGTTGCGCAGGAACCAGCGGGTCGCTCGCCGCCCCAGCCGCATCAGTTCATCCATGAGGTTGAGCTGCAATTCGGACGGGACCTTGTAATCGAGCGCTTCGATCTGGCGGAACCAATGGGGTAGATGGAAGATGTCCCGCACAATTACATAAGCACCCGCAACGTTGGCGACACTCAGGCCGGTCGCCTCTCTGAGCCGCTGAACGAAGGTGATCCCCATGTTATTGATCAGGTCGTTGGCGATCTGCGTGCTGACAATCTCGCGCTTGAGACGGTGTTGCAGCATCGCCGGGCGATACTGCTCGGCTAGCAACTGCGGGAATGCGCTTTCCATCTCCCGAGCAAGATAGGCATCGTCCGGCACGCGAGACTGCAGCAGCGCCTCCTTCAGTTCGATCTTGCTGTATGAAATCAGCACCGACAGCTCAGGTCGCGTCAATCCCTTGCCCAGGTTTGCGCGCTCGGCCAGCACTTCGTCGCTCGGCAGAAATTCAAGCGCGCGATCCAGCAAGCCGTCCGCTTCAAGGGAAGTGATCAGTCGCTTGTATTCACTGCCGCTCTCATGGGCGCGACGTTCGGCCTGCGATAGCGCCTGGGTCTGCTTGTAGTTGTCATGCAGCACCAGTTCGGCCACGGCGTCGGTCATCTCGAACAACAACTGGTCGCGCTGCTTGCCGGTCATGTCTCCAGCACTGACGATCTCGTTGAGGAGAATCTTGATGTTGACCTCGTGGTCGGAGCAGTTCACCCCACCGGCATTGTCAATGAAGTCCGTATTTGCCGCGCCGCCCTGCAAGCAGTACTCGACGCGCCCCAACTGGGTGATGCCCAGGTTGCCGCCTTCGCCGATGACCTTGGCACGCAGCTCGTTCCCGTTGACCCGCAGGATGTCGTTGGCCTTGTCCCCAACGTCTGCATGGGTCTCCGCCGTGCTCTTCACATAGGTGCCAATGCCGCCGTTCCATAGCAAATCGACCGGCGCCTTGAGCAAAGCATGAATCAGTTCGGCCGGGGTCAGCTGATCCGCCTCGATCTCGAACCGCGCCTTCATCTGTGGCGTGATCGCGATACGCTTAGCTGAACGGGGAAACACGCCACCGCCGGCGGAAATCAATGAAGAATCGTAATCGGTCCAGGATGAGCGCGGCATATCGAACAGGCGCTGCCGCTCGACAAAGCTGCGCGCAGCGTCCGGGTCGGGATCGATGAAGATATGCAGATGGTTGAAAGCGGCTACCAGCTGCAAGGTTTCGGACATCAGCAAGCCGTTGCCGAACACATCGCCAGCCATGTCTCCAATGCCAATCACGCTGACGTTGTCGCGCTGGACATCGATGCCCCGCTCGCGGAAGTGCCGCTGCACCGAGACCCAGGCGCCCTTGGCAGTGATGCCCATCTTTTTGTGGTCGTAGCCAGCAGAACCACCCGATGCGAAGGCGTCGCCCAACCAGAAGTCGTACTCCGCGGCGATGCCATTGGCAATGTCGGAAAAGGTTGCGGTGCCCTTGTCAGCGGCAACCACCAGGTAAGGGTCATCCTCGTCGTAGCGCAGTACGTTGACAGGCGGTACGACGACGCCTTCTTTGAGGTTATCGGTGATGTCTAGCAGGCCGCTGATAAAGATCCGATAGCAAGCGATGCCCTCGGCCAGCACCTCATCGCGCGAGCCGTTGGTAGGCAGACGCCGTGGCACGAAACCACCCTTGGCGCCCCCCGGCACGATGATGGCGTTCTTCACCTGCTGCGCCTTAACCAGCCCTAGCACCTCGGTGCGGTAGTCCTCTTCCCGATCGGACCAGCGCAAGCCGCCTCGCGCGACTTTGCCGCCTCGCAGGTGTACGCCTTCCACACGTGGCGAATAGACGAATATTTCGAATTTTGGCGCCGGGCGCGGCATCTCTGGAATCGATCGCGAGTCTAGCTTGAAGCTGAAATAGCTCTTCGGTTTGCCGCTGGCATCGGCCTGATAGAAGTTGGTTCGCAGCGTTGCCTTGATCAGCGCCAGATAGCGCCGCAGGATGCGGTCCTCGTTGAGCACCGCAACGTCATCCAGAGCCGTGATGATGGCCTGTTCCAGCCGCGCCTGTTTATCAGCGAGGTCCTCTTCGCCGAGTTTGCGCGCCAGGTAGAACCGCATCTTGAACAGCCGCACCAGTTCGCGTGCGATGTCGGTGTGGTTGAGCAAAGCGCTGGCGATATAGCCCAGATCGAAGCCCATGCGAATCTGCTTAAGGTACCGGCCGTAGGCGCGCAACAGCGCGACTTCGCGCCAGGTGAGCCCGGCGGTCAGTACCAGCCTGTTGAACGCGTCATTTTCCGCCTGGCCGTTATTGATGGCAATGAACGCGTCCTGCAGCGGCTCGTTGATCTCCATCAGATCGATCTCGAGCCCTTCTGCATAGGTGAACGCGAAATCGTGAATCCAGTATTCACGGCCATCCTTGCGCCGCAGATGGAAGGGAAACTCTCCCAGAACACGTAGCCCGAGGTTCTCCAGAATCGGCAGCATGTCGGACAACGGCAGCGGTGTATCCAGGTGATAGAGCTTGCAGTGCAGGCGGTTTTCCACAGCCGTGATTGGCTGATAGAAGCTCATCACCAATGGCCGTTGTCCGCTGAGACTGAGCACGTGCTGCATATCAACAGCCGCCGATTGCGGCGCGAAACGTTCGCGATATCCAGCGGGGAAGCCTTTCGGGAAGTCGGCGAGTATCCCGGTACCCTGGGCTTCGCCAAAACGCTCGATGACCACGTTTGAGTAGTCGTCCTGCCAGGTTCGGCAGGCCTGAACCACCTCGTTTTCCAACTGGACTGGATCGAACTGCACCTGCTTGTGCGGATCCAGACGCAGCAGGAACTGCACGCGGATCAGCACGGACTCGGAGAAGTAGGTGGAAAATTCACAGCCGCTGGCTTCCAGGCGGTCCACCAGCACCTGCTGGATGCGCAGGCGGGTCTCGGTCGAATAACTGTCGCGGGGGACATAGGCCAGGCAGTAGCAGAAGCGCCCATACGGATCGATACGCAGGAACAGGCGCAGCTTGTTGCGCTCCTGGATTTGCACGATGGCAATAGCGGTGCTGAACAGCTGATCGAGCGTCATCTGGAACAACTCGTCGCGCGGCAGCACTTCCAATACCTGAGTCAGCTCCTTGGCCAGATGCGCCGAATCATCGAAGTGCGACCGCTCGATCACCTCCGCCACCTTGCTCCGAATATAGGGTATCCGCCGCACGCTCTGGGTGTAGACCGAGGACGTGAACAGTCCGAGGAAGCGGCACTCACGGGTAACCCGCCCGTGCTCGTCGAATTCACGAATGGAGACGAAATCCGGATAAGCCGGCCGGTGCACCCGGCTCGGAGTAGCCGCCTTGGCGAATGACAGCAGCAGCGGCTCGCGCAGATAGGCCAGGGCCGGCGGCATGATCAGTTGATCGTCAGCTTCAAGGCCAGTGCGTAGATGGCGCGACAGACCTAGTAGCGACGCCTCGTCATAAATAATGCGACCGCCCTCGCCCTGGTCGACAACCGTGAACTCTTCGTATCCGAGGAAGGTGAAATGATCGTCAGCCAGCCAGCGCATAAAATCCATGCTTTCAGCCAGCTGGGCATTATCAGCCGTTTGCAACATCGCCAGACGGGCATGGTGCTCCTCGGCCTTCGCCTTCATCGCTGGAAAATCGGTGACGGCCAGGCGTACCTCAGCTAGCACGCCATGCAGCGACTGTTCCAGTTCATGCAGAGCCGCGGCACTGGCGCAGCGATCGATTTCGACGAAGATCAACGACTCGGCTTCGCTGCCTTCACCTGAGCTGCCCTTGGGCAGCAATTCGACCAGGCTGCCATCCCCGTCACGGCGGACCTGCAGCACGCTGTTCTGCAGGGTGTGAATGGCATAGCCACGACGGGTCAGTTCCATGCGCACCGAGTCGACCAGAAATGGCATATCCGGGTGCAGCACCTCGACCACGCTGTGGGTCGACTGCCAACCGTGCTTTTCATAATCGGGGTTGAATACCTGAACGACAGGGCTGCTCGGGTCAAAACGCTCCAGCAGACGCCAACTGGCCAGCGTCGAGCCAACCAGGTCGGTCATGCGCCGCTGGGTCAGCTCGGGCAATGCGACGATTCCGAAAAACTGTTCGGCGAAGAGTCCCACTTGTGGCAGGAGTTTCTCGTCGACATGCTGTGCCAGGGCCACTTTCAGTTGTTGCTGAAAATCGGCTTTGCTGGCAGCTGTAAAGAACGCCATTTTTTCGCTCCATTCTGGCTTGGAATTCGACTTGGGCAGTCGCGGGACCTGACCGGCAACGCAACCTGTAAGTTCAACGTTAGTTCAGCGGACCGGGAATGCACCCCACTCTGGTCTCCTTTGTCTGGCGACGCCAGCGACCCAGCAGTCACATTTAATTCAGGCGCATGACGAACAATGCACGGCGCCGGTCAGTGCAGACCATCGGCTGATCTGGCGTGACGAACTTGCCGAGCCGCGCATAGCCGGCCCCTCGGTAATGAATTAAAGTCGTGCCGGTCGAGCGCCCGCCCCGACACGCCCCTGCAGAAGAGCCAAGCGATGGACCACCGTGAAGCCATAGTCGCGTTGCGACACTTTCTTTCAACTCAGATTCTTGGTCAGGAACGGCTGATCGAGCGTCTGCTGATCGCGCTGCTGGCTGATGGCCACATGCTCGTCGAAGGCGCCCCGGGATTGGCTAAGACGCGGGCGATCAAAGAGCTTGCAGGAGGCCTCGAAGCGGAATTCCATCGCATCCAGTTCACGCCGGACCTGCTCCCTGCCGACATCACCGGTACCGAGATCTACCGGCCGGAAACCGGCAGTTTCGTATTCCAGCAGGGCCCCATCTTTCACAATCTGGTGCTGGCGGACGAAATCAACCGAGCGCCTGCGAAGGTCCAGTCGGCGCTGCTCGAAGCCATGGCCGAGCGGCAGGTCAGCGTCGGACGCAGCACCTACGACCTGTCGCCACTCTTTCTGGTGATGGCCACACAGAACCCCATCGAACAGGAAGGCACCTATCCTCTGCCCGAAGCGCAGCTGGACCGCTTCCTGCTGCACGTTAAGTTGGGCTTTCCCGACGCTTCGGTGGAACGACGTATCCTGCAACAGGCGCGCGGTGAAGCAATCAATGGCGAAACCGCGCCCGAGCACCGAGTTTCTCAGCAGGCGATTTTTGCCGCGCGCAAGGAAATCCTTGGCCTGTACATGGCCGACGCGGTGGAGGAATACCTGGTGCAGCTGGTCATGGCGACGCGCACCCCCGCGAAGTTCGACGCAGAGCTGGCTGGCTGGATTGCTTACGGCTCCAGCCCGCGCGGTTCGATCTCGCTGGATCGCTGTGCACGCGCCCATGCCTGGCTGGCTGGCCGGGACTTCGTCAGCCCTGAAGACATTCAGGCCGTGCTGTTCGATGTGTTGCGCCATCGCTTGATCCTTTCGTTCGAAGCGGAAGCCGCCGGTATCGATCAGGATCGCGTTCTGCAGCGCATCCTCGACGTGGTCGCGGTGGCCTGATGCAACCCTCGCGGTCCGCCGCCGACAGGTCGGCGCCTACGAAGCCCGACGATGGGATCCGGGTGAGCCTTGCCGAGCTTATCGACATGCGTCATCGCGTCCGTGAAGTGCCCTTGTTTACCAGCCCGCATCGGCGCAGCCAGTTGGTCGGCCTGCACCACTCGAAGCTGCGCGGGCGTGGGGTGGATTTCGATCAGGTGCGCATCTACCAGGCCGGTGATGATGTCCGCACCATTGACTGGCGAGTCACTGCACGCACACAGGAGCCGCATACCAAGCTGTTTCATGAAGAACGCGAACGCCCAATCTATTTGCTCGTTGAACAAAGTCCACGGCTGTTCTTTGGTAGCGAGCGGGCCTTCAAATCAGTGGTGGTTGCCCAGGCCGCCAGCCTGGTGGGTTGGGCCGCGCTAAGTCACAACGACCGCGTCGGCGGTCTCGTCTTCGGGCGCGGCGAACAGCAAGAAATCAAACCCCGGCGCAGCAAGCAGAGCCTCCTGCAACTGTTGGACCGCCTGGCCCGCGCCAATGCCAGTCTAGAAGCCGACCAGCCCGATGACCCCGAGGCCTTTGGCCTGGCCCTCAGGCGTGCACGCGAAGTGCTACGTCCGGGTAGCCTGGCGGTCATCATCTGTGACGAACGCGCCCTGAGCGATGCCGCGGAACAGCAGATGACCTTGCTTGCGCGGCATGTCGACCTGCTGCTGATCCCGGTCTGTGACCCACTCGATCATGCGTTACCGGCAGCCGGACTGTTGCGTTTTGCGCAGTTCGGCGCACGGCTGGAGCTGGACACCCATGACGCCGCGCTGCGACATACCTACCGACTGCAAGGCGAAGCGCGCAGCGCACGCTGGAAACGTCTGGCTGACCGTTTACGCCTGCCGTTAATGCCGCTGAATACCTCGCGTGAACTAGTTGAGCAGATGCGCGAACACCTCATCGGGCAGCATAAAGGCGCGCCCCGATGAACGCCCTCGAGCTTGAACCCCTCATTACCCCAGCGGCTATAAGTTGGTGGCCCCTGGCGGCCGGCTGGTGGTTCCTCGCCGCCCTGCTGCTCAGCGTTGTTCTTCTGCTGAAATTCCGACCATGGAAGCGACTCCAGCGCGGGAAACGAGGCGATTTGACCCAACACGAACAACCCCTCGACCCTCAGCGCCAGATTGCACTGCTGGAACTTGCCCAGTTGGACAAGCCCTACAATGGCCAACCGGCCAGCCACTGGCTGCAGCAACTCAATGCGCTGCTCAAACGCCTGTGTCGGATACGCTATCCGGACGATCATCCACATACGTTGAGCGGGCGTGCCTGGCTGGCGTTTCTTGACAATCGGTGTCCAGCGGCCGGATTGACGCGCTGGATGGTGTTGGTTGAAGGCACTTACCGCGCCGAGTGCCGGCTGGACGACAAGGCCATCCAAGGCCTAGAGCAGTCCGTGCAGATCTGGATTCGCAAGCATGTTTGAGCTGGCCTGGCCGTGGGTCTGGCTCCTGTTGCCACTGCCCTGGCTGTTGCGCTGGCTTTTGCCAGTATCCGAAAGCGGCGACGCGGCGCTGAAGGTTGGTTTTCTGGCCGAACTGGAAGCCCTTGCCGGCCGCCGGGCCGCCATCGCCCTGCCCGCCTGGCGGCAGCAGCTACCCTATCTGCTCATTTGGCTTCTGCTGGTATTCGCGGCCGCGCGGCCACAATGGCTTGGCGAACCGCTGCCGCTTCCCACCAATGGTCGCGACCTATTGCTCGCGGTCGACGTGTCCGGGTCCATGGACTACCCGGACATGCAATGGCAAGGCGAAGAGGTCAGCCGGCTGGAACTGGTCAAACACCTGCTCGGTGACTTCATTGCCGAGCGGCGCGGCGACCGCGTCGGGCTGATCCTATTCGGCAGCAAGGCCTACCTGCAGGCACCACTGACCTTCGACCGGCAAACGGTACGCACCTGGCTCGATGAGGCTGTGATCGGCATCGCCGGGAACAACACTGCCCTCGGCGACGCCATCGGCCTAGCAGTCAAGCGCCTGCGCGAAAGGCCAGCGAAAAGTCGCGTGTTGGTGCTGATTACCGACGGCGCAAATAACGGTGGCGAAGTCGACCCCTTGCTCGCAGCTCGCCTCGCCGCGGCGGCAGGCGTCAAGGTGCATACCATCGGCATCGGTGCAGAAGCGAGTGACAGCACGCTTAATCGCTTCGGTTTCAACCCCGGCGGCGATCTGGACGAAACGACCCTGCGCGCGATTGCCCATGAAACCGGCGGCGAGTATTTCCGAGCGCGTACGCATGAAGAGCTTGAAGCAGTCGGTACCACACTCGACCAACTCGAACCTGCAGCCCAACAGCCGGCTCAGGCACGCGTGGCCACTGCGCTCTATGCCTGGCCACTGGGGGCCGCGCTGCTGTTCAGCTGGCTGCTGGTCGCGCGCAGCATCTGGCCGCTGTCGCTGCGTCAACTCGCCCGGCGGAGCACGCCATCATGAGCGAACTTCTGCCGCACTTGCTCAGACCGTTCTGGTTAATCCTATTGCCACTACCGATATGGCTGTTGTGGCGGTTATGGCATCGACAGCGCCAGACAGGCCGCTGGCAGCGCCTGTTGCCCGAAGCCTTTCATAGCGTTCTGCTCACCCGCGGCAAGCTGCGTAACAGCAAGCTCCCTTGGCTTCTGCTTGGCTCCGCCTGGCTTTTAAGCTGTCTGGCGCTGTTAGGGCCAAGCTGGCAACAGGTCGAGCAGCCCAGCCTGTCACGCACGGACCCGCTGGTGATCTTGCTGGAGACCACCCCGGCCATGCTGGCAACCGATGTGCGCCCAAGCCGGCTCGAGCAGGCTAAACGCAAGATCATCGATTTGCTCCAGACCCGTCAGGACGCGCAGACGGCGGTGGTGGTATTCGCCGGCAGCGCTCACACCTTGGTGCCGCTGTCCAACGACATGGCCACCACGCAAAATCTTCTGGATGCATTGAAACCCGACCTTATGCCCGAACCTGGTTACCGCGCTGATCTGGCGGTGATGCTAGGCATCGAACTGCTCCAGCAGGGCGCCAACGGCCGCGGCCGCCTGCTGCTGATCGGCAGCAGCCTGAGCGCGCCAGAACGCACAGCAATTGAGCAACTGCTCGAAGACGGCGATCAGTCGCTGCTCCTGCTCGGCATCGGCACCGAACAGGGCGCCCCGATTCCCCGTGAGGACGGCAGTTTCCTTAAAGATGATAAAGGCGCCATCATCATTCCTCGGCTCGACGAAACTGCCATGCGGCGTTTTGCCAGCCGTATCGGTGGGCGCTATCAGCAGGCTCGAGTCGATGATGCGGACCTGCGCAACCTCGGTTTGCTCGAACGCAACGGCAAGCTCGTGGCGCAAGACGAGACCACCCGTCTCGACACCTGGCATGACCAAGGCTACTGGCTGCTACTGCCCCTGTTGTTGCTTGCAGCCTGTGCCGGACGACGGGGCTGGCTTTTCTGCTTGCCACTCTTACTGTTCGTCCCGCAACCCGCGAGCGCTCTAAGCTTTGACGACCTCTGGCTGCGCCCCGATCAGCAGGGCATGCGCCTGCTGGAATCTTCTCGCCCAGACGAAGCCGCGAAACACTTCAAGAATTACCAGTGGCAGGGCTATGCGCGCTACCAGGCCGGAGACTTTGCCGGCGCCGCGGAACAATTCAGCCAGGGCGACTCCGCAGCCGACCACTACAACCGCGGCAATGCCTTGGCACGCAATGATGAGCTGAAAGCCGCCATCGAGGCTTATGAGCAAGCCTTGGAACTGGACCCTGGCCTGGACGTTGCGCGGCGTAATAAAGCCGCAGTCGAAGAGGCCCTGCGCCAGCAACAGACTCAGGAAGAAGCCAATCCCGACGAGCCGACACCGCAAGAACGGACACCTGAAACCGCACAGCAGATGCAGGCGCGCGGAAGCAAAGGGCCAGCCGCATCGCCTGCCTCGACGGATCAAGCCACGACGCAGGCCCCGCCAAGCCAAGCGGGCGCGGTGTCGAGCGAAACACAGAACGAGGCCCCTCCCGAGTCCAACTCAGAAGCGACCGACCAGCCGATCGCACAAGCCCAGCAAGTGCCTGTCGATCCCGAGCAGGATCAGGCAATGAACCAGTGGCTGCGCAAGATTCCGGACGATCCCGGCGAGCTGCTAAGGCGCAAGTTTCTTTATGAACAACGCAAACGGCAGGGATTGAATCGATGATGCGCTGGATGACATTGGTGTTTCTGCTCCTGCTGGGCCTGCAGACGAACGCGGCCACCTTGCTCGCTCGGGTCGACCGCACCGAATTGAGCCTGGACGAAACGGTCGAACTCACTCTGGAAACGGCCGACGGCACCGCCTTTGGCAAGCCCGACTTGCAGCCGCTCGACGGGCTTTTCAAGGTGTCAGGTACTCGCCAGAGCAACCAGCTTGCCGGCGCCAATGGCGAGGCGAAGGCGATAACCCAATGGCAGGTCACGCTCCAGCCACTGCAGACCGGCTATGTCGTCATTCCGCCGCTGCAACTCGGCGATGCCCGTAGCGAACCCATCACCTTGCATGTCACCGAGCCCAGCGCTGGAGATAGCGATCTTCTTGCTCCGATTTTCATCGACGCCAGCCTCGATCAGGAAGTGGCCTATGTGCAGGCACAGGTGCTGCTGACCCTGCGTATCTACCATTCCGTATCGCTCTACGACGACAGCACCTTGTCCCCGCTGCAAATGAGCGACGCGCTGGTGGAGCGACTGGGCGAGCCCCGCACCTATGAAAAAGACATCAATGGGGTTCGCCACGGCGTGATCGAAATCCGCTATGCGCTGTTTCCGCAGAAGAGCGGCGAGCTGACGATCCCCGCACAGCTGTTCGGCGCCACCACGGTCGCACCGGCGACCGGTGATCAGTACGGCTCCAGATTCGGGCGTTCGACCCAGGTGAAATCTCCCACTATTCCGTTGACGGTCAAAGCCAAGCCAGCTGAGTATCCCGCCGACGTCCCCTGGCTGCCTGCCCGAAGCCTGACGCTGGTCGAAGCCTGGAGTCCGGAGCCGGCGGACGCTCAACTGGGTGAAGCCCTGACCCGCAGCCTTTTGCTGAAAGCCGACGGATTGACCAGTAGCCAGCTGCCACCCATCGGCTCGACCGAGGTTCCAGGCCTGCGCAGCTACCCCGACCAGCCGACCCTGAACAACGAAATCACCGCCAACGGCGTCAGCGGCAGTCGCGAGCAGCGCGAAGCCCTGGTCGCGACGCGCACCGGTGATTTCCAGCTCCCACCCGTTGAAGTGGTCTGGTGGAACACCCTTGACGATCGCCTGGAGCGCAGCACTCTGCCTGGGCGGAACCTGCTGGTGGCCGACAACCCGAACCTTCAACAGCCCGCCATCGACGCACCAGACGTGCCTGAACAGCGTGAAGCGCGTCGGCTGTGGCCCTGGCAGCTGAGCAGCGCCTTGCTGGCGCTGACCACCCTGCTCGGCTTTGGCCTGTGGCTACATGCGCGTAGCCAACCTGCGGTGATCCGCACCGTGCAGACCGGCCCGACCCCGCGCAGCCTGCTCGATGACCTGAAACGGGCCTGCCTGGCCAATGACACTCAGGCTACCCGCCATGCACTTGATGCCTGGGCGCGTCAGCAGCCCGAGACGCTGGCCGATATGGCGGCGCGCTTCGAGCCGCTGTCCGACGCACTCGACGGGCTAAACGGTGCGCTGTACAGCGAGACCGGTCAACGCTGGCAAGGCGAAGCCTTGTGGCAGGCCATTCAGAGCCTGCCGGCAAGACAGGCTGGCGATGCAGAACGGGAAGCCAGCGCACTGCCGCCGTTGTACCCGCGCTGAATTGGGGGTCCCAGTTCCGGGGTTACGACCAGTCCATTCGCCGCTGCCGCTGGTTCGTGCGCCAAGTAGCGAGTAGATAGACGCGTCGTGTCCTGCGCTTGGCATGTGGCTTGCTAAACCTGAGTCAGGTATCCCGGCTCGCACCGAACCCCTTCCGGACGGTGTGCGCTTCGCATGGCAAAGGTTCCCCTCAGCATGACCGACCCCACCCCTTCGCTCCGTCCTGACGCCAAAGCCTGGGTCGCCGGCAGCGACGCGCCAGAAAAGCATGTCGTGAACCTTGGTTTCATGGCGTTGACCGATGCTGCATCACTGATCGTCGCCGCCACCCAGGGCTTTGCCCAGCCCTACGGCCTCACGCTCAACCTGCAACGGCAGAGTTCCTGGTCCAGCGTGCGAGACAAACTCGTCGAAGGCGAACTGGATGCCGCTCATGGGCTTTACGGGCTGATATACGCCGTGCATCTGGGCATCGGAGGCGGTGCACCGAAGGACATGGCGGTGTTGATGGGGCTGGCGCAAAACGGTCAGAGCATCAGCCTCTCCCGTGAGCTGAAGGCCGCCGGCGTGACCGATCCCGATGCGCTCGGCAAATGCGTGCGCCAGAGTGGTGCAAAACTCACCCTCGCGCAGACATTTCCAACCGGTACTCATGCGCTCTGGCTCTACTACTGGCTGGCCGCCTACGGCATTCACCCGCTGGCCGACGTGCGCACGCTGGTGGTGCCGCCATCCCTGATGGTGGCCCATTTACGGGCGCGTCGCATCGATGGCTTCTGCGCCGGCGAGCCCTGGGGCGCGCAGGCCATTGAAGAAGACATGGGCTTCACCATCGCGACCAGCCAATCGATCTGGCCGGACCATCCGGAAAAAGTGCTCGGCTGCACGCGCGAATTCGTCGATCAGTACCCCAATACCGCCCGTGCGCTGGTCATGGCCATCCTAGAGGCCAGCCGTTTCATAGACGAGAGCCAGGAAAACCGCCGCAGCACCGCGCAGCTGATCGCCGGTAGCGACTATGTCGATGCGCCCGTTGCGGCCATCGAGCCCCGCTTTCTCGGTCAATATGAAGACGGCCTCGGCCATGCCTGGCTGGACAAGCACCCGCTGCGCTTCTTTGGCAACGGCGAAGTGAACATGCCCTACCACTCCGACGGCCTCTGGTTCATGACTCAGCTACGCCGTTGGGGCCTGCTGCGTGAAGATCCGGATTATCTCGCCGTGGCGCAAAGCGTGCAGCAGACCAGCCTCTACCGTGACGCGGCAACTGCCTTGAACATCCCTGTGCCCGACTCACCCATGCGCAACGCCATTCTCATGGACGGCAGTCGCTGGGATGGCAGCGATCCTGCGGGTTACGCACGCAGCTTCGCGTTGCATGCACTGGCTGATACCGCACTGCGCCCCAAGCCTTGAAAAGGGAGACTGTCATGCTTCGCGTTCTCCTGATCGACGATACCCCACGCAAGGTCGGCCGCTTGCGCAGCGCTCTGATCGAAGCCGGATTCGAGGTGATAGAGGAATCCGGTCTGACCATCGACCTGCCCGAACGGGTCGAGGCGATTCGCCCGGATGTGGTGCTGATCGACACCGACTCCCCCGGCCGCGACGTAATGGAGCAAGTGGTGATGGTCAGCCGTGACCAGCCCCGTCCGATCGTCATGTTCACCGACGACAACAACCCCAACGCGATGCGCCAGGCCATCCGCGCCGGCGTCAGCGCCTATATCGTTGAAGGCATCCAGGCCCAGCGCCTGAAACCGATCCTCGACGTGGCCATGGCCCGCTTCGAAAGTGACCAGGCGATCCGTGCGCAACTGCACGCGCGCGACCAGCAACTGGTCGAGCGCAAGCGCATCGAACTCGCCAAGGGCATGCTGATGAAGATGCGCAGCTGCAACGAGGAAGAGGCCTACACCCTGATGCGCCGCCAGGCCATGAGCCGCCAGCAAAAGCTGATTCAGGTGGCTGAACAGATCATTGCGATGAACGACCTGCTGGGGCAGTAACCTGCGGCGGCGTTTCGGCCCTCTCCTAGCGTTAGCCTAGCCAAATGGCCGGATACATTCGGCCGTTCAAGACCATGCCAGGTGTCAGGTAAGGGCCCAGTGCTGAGGCTTGCACAATGCGTCCCTCGTAGCGGATTTGTTCGCTTCTCAAACCACGCGGTTCTGGGCCGAACCGTACTGCCCTCGCCCCCGCAACAACGCCTAGACAGCCAAGCCCACTTTTCGCCTCATGAGCAGCACGCCTGCGCTCCGTTCAAACGAACCAAAACGGAGCCAAGGGGTGCGCTGGCTGCACGCCTATCGCGCCGAACCGAGTTGCAGCGTGCCGAGACCGCGGCAACCTGCCCATGACTCGCTCGATACGCAAGCCATTGTATTGATGTAGCTTTTTTATTTTTAGCCGCTGCAAATCCCGGCATTGCGCGAACTGGCAAGCCCCTTGCAATCCCTCCAGTACCACGTCTTCGGGTCGCCAACGGCGGTGATCGGGACGAATTGACAAAGGCGTCAACGGTGCTCGCTCTGCTCATGCAGAGGGTGCGTCCGTTACGCCTTTTTTTCGTTTCGCGATTGAGGGAAGAATCATGCGCAAGACTCGCCGTACGCTGCTGAAAACACTGGTTGCCAGCCTCGGATGCTCTGCCCTGCTGCAATTGGTACCGATGACCGCCTGGGCTGCCGAACCGGAGAAAGAAGAGCTGAAGCTTGGCTTCATCAAGCTCACTGACATGGCGCCCCTTGCCATCGCCTACGAAAAGGGCTTTTTCGAAGATGAAGGGCTCTATGTCACGCTCGAAGCTCAAGCCAACTGGAAGGTGCTGCTGGACCGCGTGATCGATGGCGAGCTGGACGGCGCGCACATGCTCTCTGGCCAGCCGATCGGCGCCACCATCGGCTTTGGCACCAAGGCCGACATCATTACGGCCTTCACCATGGACCTCAATGGCAATGCCATCACGATGTCTAACGCCGTCTGGGAGCAAATGAAGCCCAACGTGCCGATGGTCGATGGCAAACCGCAGCACCCGATCAAGGCCGACGCGCTGAAACCTGTGATCGAGCAGCTCAACGCCAGCGGCAAGTCGTTCAACCTGGGCATGGTGTTCCCGGTCTCCACCCACAATTACGAGCTGCGCTACTGGCTCGCCGCTGGCGGCATTCATCCCGGCTACTACGCACCGAACAAGGGCGACATCAGCGGCCAGATCGATGCCCAGGCATTGCTCTCGGTCACTCCGCCGCCACAGATGCCTTCGACCATGGAAGCCGGCACCATCCATGGCTACAGCGTTGGCGAGCCGTGGAACCAGCAGGCGGTGTTCAAGGGTATCGGCGTGCCGGTAGTGGCCGACTACGCGATCCGCAAGAACATGTCGGAGAAGGTCTTCGGCGTCTCCAAGGCCTGGGCCGAAGCCAACCCGGAAACTCACAAACGGCTGGTCAAGGCGCTGATCCGAGCCGGCAAGTGGCTTGATGAAAACAACAACGCCAACCGCCAGGAAGCGGTGGAGATTCTCGCGCGGCCCGAGTACGTGGGTGCCGATGCCAAGGTCATCGCCAATTCCATGACCGGCACCTTCGAGTTCGAAAAAGGCGACAAGCGCGAGGTACCGGACTTCAACGTCTTCTTCCGCTATCACGCCACCTACCCCTACTACTCCGACGCCATCTGGTACCTGACGCAGATGCGCCGCTGGGGCCAGATCGCCGAAGCCAAGCCGGACAGCTGGTATCTGGAGACCGCCAAGCAGGTTTATCGCCCCGACATTTACCGCGAAGCCGCCGCCGCGCTGATCGAAGACGGCCTGCTCACTGCGGACGACTTTCCCGCAGCCGATGAAGACGGCGTCCGCGAGCCGCTGGCCGACACCATTGATGGCATCACCTACGACGGACACACGCCCAACGCCTATCTCGAACAGTTCGCGATCGGCCTGAAAGGCGATACCACCCTCTGATCCCGCCACCAGGGAGCCGTTGCGGCTCCCGATACCCGGAGAGGACACGTCGATGAGCAATCCAGCCGTCGCAAAAAACATCAAGCAAACGCTCGAGGCCGGCCGCCAGGCCCGGCTCAAGCGCTGGCTACCGCAGGTAATCATGCCGCTGGTGGGCATTCTGGCCTTCCTGCTGTTCTGGCAGCTGGTGGCGACCAATATCCAGACTAGCCTCGGCCAGTTTCCAGGGCCCAGCCAGGTAGCCGAGCAGTTCAACGGGCTGGTCGATGCCCATGTCCAGTCGCGGGAGAAAGCCGATGCCTTCTACCAGCGCCAAGAGGAACGCAACGCCGCCAAGCTGGCGAAGAACCCGGACGCCGAGGTGAAGATTCGCTCTTACACCGGCAAGCCGACCTTCTTCGAGCAGATCTTCACCAGCCTCTACACGGTGATGACCGGCTTTGCCATTGCCTCGCTGATAGCCGTGCCGCTGGGCATCGTCTGCGGGCTGAGCAAGACGGTGTACAGCGCGATGAACCCGCTGATCCAGATCTTCAAGCCGGTGTCGCCGCTGGCCTGGCTGCCGCTGGTGACCATGGTGGTCAGCGCCGTCTATGTCAGTGAGGACCCGTTGATGGCGAAGTCCTTCGTCACCTCGGCGCTGACCGTCGCCCTGTGTTGCCTGTGGCCAACGGTGATCAACACCACCGTCGGCGTCGCCAACCTCGACAAGGATCTGCAAAACGTCAGCCGCGTGCTGCGCCTGTCGCCGCTGAGCCATGTGCGCCGCATCGTCCTGCCCGCCGCCATCCCTATGATTTTCACCGGCCTGCGGCTGTCGCTGGCGACCGGCTGGATGGTGCTGATCGCCGCGGAAATGCTGGCGCAGAACCCCGGCCTCGGTAAATTCATCTGGGACGAGTTCCAGAACGGCAGCTCCAACTCCCTCGGCCGAATCATGGTCGCGGTGATCGTCATCGGCCTGATCGGCTTCGCCCTGGATCGCATCATGCTGATGCTCCAGCGCCGCGTGAGCTGGGACAAAAACGCAGACCTGCGCTGAGGAAACCACGATGAACCCTACCCATCTCGAACTCACCGGCGTCGGTATCAGCTTCCCCACCGACAAGGGCCTCTACTGCGCCCTGCAGAACGTCAATCTGCGCATCGCCAAAGGCGAATTCGTTTCGCTGATCGGTCACTCCGGCTGCGGCAAGTCGACGGTGCTGAATATCGTCGCTGGCCTCTATCAGGCCACCACCGGCGGCGTGATCCTCGACGGCCGAGAGGTCAACGAGCCCGGCCCGGAGCGCGCTGTGGTGTTCCAGAACCACAGCTTGCTGCCCTGGCTTTCCTGCTATGAGAACGTCGAACTGGCGGTGCGCCAGGTCTTCAAGGGCCAGAAGAACAGACGTGAAATGCGCGACTGGATCGAGCACAACCTCGAACTGGTGCACATGACCCACGCCCGCGACAAGCGCCCCAGCGAGATCTCCGGCGGCATGAAGCAGCGCATCGGCATTGCCCGCGCACTGGCCATGCAGCCCAAGGTACTGCTGATGGACGAGCCCTTCGGCGCGCTCGATGCGCTGACTCGTGCGCACCTGCAGGACTCGCTGATGGAGATCCACTCCGACCTCGGTAACACGGTGATCATGATCACCCATGACGTCGACGAGGCCGTCCTGCTCTCCGACCGTATCGTGATGATGACCAATGGCCCCTCGGCCACCATCGGCGACATCCTGCGCGTTGATCTCCCGCATCCACGCGACCGCATGACGTTGGCACACGACGCTCAGTACCACGCTTACCGCGCGCAAGTCCTCGAGTTCCTCTACCAACGCCAGCAGCGGCCCGCGGCATGACCACCACACGGCTCAGTTTTGCCTTGCATGGCGCGCCGTACCGACACTTTTCGTATCAACGAAGTTGCTCGCGAAGCGTGTTCAGTTCGAGCTCGCACAGCCCTCAGCAAATCGAACCGGAATCAACGACATGGACAGAGCATTGATCGGGACCAGCCAGACGACAGAAGCCTTCAAAGCCGAGCCAGGCACTGCGGTAAGCCAGCACCTGGACTGGCTGCTGCTTGCGGCCTGGGCGGGCGCCTGTCTCGCAGCCCTCTGGCAGCAGCCGCTGCTGTCGCTGATGCTCGGTTGCCTTGCCGGAGGCATGCAACTCAGCCAACAGCGCAAACGGCGCGCAAGCCAGCGTCATAGCGACCACCTGTTGAGGCTGCTTGGCCGGCAACAGCACCTCAGCGAGCCGCGCGAGGATCTGGTTGCTGCTTTCAGTGCCCAGTCGCTGCGCAGCGAACGTCTGCGCAGCGAGGTGCAATTCGCCAGCGATGCCCTGGAGCGCATGGCCGGTGCAGCCGAGCACAGCAGCATCGACCAGGGTCAGCGCGTCCTGGCAATCAGTGACGCCAGCAAAGCGCTGAGCGACAACCTCGCGCGTGTCGACACGCTGGGCCAGCAAGCCATGCAGGCCTTTGCCGAAACCCATCGTGACAGCCAGGCCGGTCGCGACAGCGCTCTGACTGTCAGCCATTCGATGAGCGATGTCCGCGAAAGCATGCAACGCACCGCCGATGCGGTCGGCCAGCTGCTTCTGGACACCGCCGCGGTGGGCAACGCCGCGTTAAGCATCCAGAACGTCGCCAAACAAACCCAGCTGCTCGCCTTGAATGCCTCGATCGAAGCCGCGCGCGCCGGCGAGCATGGCCGCGGCTTTGCAGTCGTCGCTGACGAGGTTCGTCAGTTGGCGCTGACCAGCGACCGGGCCGCTCAGGACATCACCCGTGTGGTTGCAACCACAGGCGCTGCTGTCCGCCGTGTGGAAGTCGAGGTCGTTCAGCATCAGCAGTTGCTCGAGCAAAGCGGCCAGCAGAGCAGCGCGCTGGCGACCGAACTCGATCAGTTGGCGCGACGCAGTCAGCAGAGCCTGGCCGAACTCGACCATTTGCATGCGGCCCTCGACGAACAGCGCAACAGCAATCACCTGCTTCGCGTCCAGCTCGAGCACGTCGAAACAGGCGTCGATCAGCAGCGCGCCCAGGCCGAAGAACTGCACAGCCTGACCCTCTATCTCACCCGCCTCAGCCGTACGGAAGCCTGACCATGGAAGTATCAATCGCCCTGACCCTGGCCGCCTGCCTGGTCCTGCTTGGCAACCATCTGAGCCGCGTCGCGGCCGAGCGGCATCGCAAGCGAATCAGCACCACCGACGTCCAGGCGCTGCAGCAGGCGCTGGAAGTTCTACAGTTCATCCAGAAACATCGTGGCCTCGGTGGTCAGCGCAATGCCTCGGCAGCAACGCAGCGCCTGGAAGTGGCTGGCCGTCTCGACCGGCTCTGGCAGGAATGGAATGGCGACGAAAACCGCCCCGCGATGCGCGCGCTGTGGCAGCAGGTTCGCCAGAACCCGGCCGACTTCGAGCCGCACTGCATCCTCATCGAACAGGTGCTCGAGAGCATTCACGTACTGGAGCTGCGCCTGGCCTACCAGGGCAATCCACAGGTCACCGGCCTATGCGAAGCCTGCCGCGCACTGGAAGACCTTGGCCGGTTGCGCGGCCTCGCGGTGCGTGCGGCCAATTTCGACACCTGCCCGCTGGATATGCAGATCCAGATGCGTTACCTGTGCCAGCGACTGGCCGACCCGATTGGCGGCAAGACGCTGAGCAGCCTCATCGAACACCTGGAGCAGAACCTGATCAATGCGCCGCGCATCAGCCTCGCGCCGGCCGAATGCTACGCGTTGATCACGCCGATTATTGATGAGCGCCTGCAGGGTATTCGCCATAGCATCGCTTAATGGGTATGACAGCAAAGGGCGCAGCCACTTGAGACGATTGTCGGACTTGGGCCTGCTCGGCGGACGCGTACAATCCGCGTCCCGCACGTTGCGCTGAACCGGCGCCACGCATCCAGTCCACGAGAGCACCATGGCCCGTCTGACCCTGCAGTTCCCAGAAGACCAGTTCTGTTTCACCACCCAACTGACGGTACGTATCACCGATATCAACGCCGGCAACCATCTGGCGAACGACTCGATGATCTCGATGATTTCAGAGGCCCGCGCGCGCTTCCTGTTTGCCTATGGCATCGCAGAGACCAACAAGGACGGTGGTGGAATTATCGTCACCGACCTGGCCACCACCTACAAAGCCGAAGCCCATGCACGGGATGCCTTGTTGTTCGAGGTCGGCGTCATGGATTTCAACAAGTACGGCGGCGACATCACCTTCCGTATTACCCGGCCGGCCGATGGCACCCTGATTGCCATGGCCAAATCCGGCTTCGTTTTTTACGACTATTCGCAAAGCCGTGTCGTCGCCATGCCTGACGCATTTGCCGCGAAATTCCCGCGGGTCAACCGGATCAATTAGCCCAACATTCGCCATCGCCGAGCTGCAGCAGTCGCTGCACATCCTCGCGATGGCAGAGTTCGGTACCGGGGCGCATCACGGTTGCGCTCCCGGCGGCGATACCGAAGCGCGCAGCCTCATCAATGCCGCGCCCCTCGGCCAGCGCCAGCACAATGGCACCGAGCATACTGTCGCCGGCGCCCACCGCACTGACGACTGGGACCTGTGGCGAGCGCAGCCGGTGTAGCTGCTCGCCATAGGCCACCAGCGCCCCTTCCGCGCCCAGCGAGAGCACAATTATTTGCGCACAACCGTTCGCCATCAGGCCGCGTAGCGCTTGCTCCTGTTCCACTTCGCTCGTGATCGCGCGACCCACCAGAGTCGACAGCTCGTTGAGGCTCGGTTTCAGCAGGTATGCACCGCCCCGGCGGGCAGCGTAGGCCAGGGGCTCGCCGGACAGGTCGACGACCAGCCTGGCACCGATGCGTCGCGTCAGTCTGAGCAGATCATCGTAGAACGTAAGCGTCACACCCGGCGGAAAGCTCCCGCTCAGCACCAGATACCTCGGCGCTGGATCCAGCGAGGCCAATACGTCGAGGCAGCGGGTCAGCTCATCTGAGGACAAGGAAGGACCAGGCAGCACGAAACGGTACTGCAGCCCAGTCTCGAATTCGTCCACCGTGAAACTTTCACGCGTGTCGCCAACGATCGGAACGGGGCGGTGCGCCAGGCCCAGCTGATCCAGCGCACGCGTGAGCAGATCACCGAACGGACCGCCTGCGGGATAGATGGCCACCGCATCGCCCCCCAGCGTATCGACCACCCGCGCGACATTGATCCCTCCGCCGCCCGGGTCATGCCGCGGCAGCGAGCAGCGCAACTTCTCGGTGCTGGTCACCCGCGCAGTGCTGACGGACAGATCCATTGCCGGGTTCAGGGTCAGGGTGGCAATAACGGGCATCGATCACTCCTCAAAGCTTTGCAGGCCAAGCCTAGCAGCCACCGAGAGGATAAAGACATTCACCAAAGCACTGCCCCGAAATGGCGCTCATCGCACAACGGTTGTGCAGCCGACGACGTCCGGTTGTCCGTGCCCAGCATCACTGCTGCGTAAAACGCGGCCGGCAGCAGACTGGCACGCTAGGTGCTTGGCTCTCGGCACGGTAGGCCAACGGCGGTCTCCACATTAAGACAAAGGCGTCGCAACATTCCTGCTCCGGCAGGCGTGGTGCGGCGCCTTTTTGTTTTCGCCTCGAAGCTGGGGCGGCCTCTTTTGCACTAGATGAATGCCTGGAGCCTACCCGATGAATACCAGTTTCTGGAAAGCCGGCCACACCCCGACACTGTTCTCCGCCTTTCTCTATTTCGACTTGAGTTTCATGGTCTGGTACGTGCTCGGCCCCATGGGCGTGCAGATCGCCGCCGACCTGGGGCTGACTACGCAACAGCGTGCCTTCATGGTCGCCACACCCATTCTCTCCGGCGCCGTGCTCAGACTGGTGCTGGGCATGCTCGCCGATCGCACCTCGCCGAAGACCGCTGGGTTGTTCGGCCAGGTCGTGGTGATCGCCGCCTTGTTCATCGCCTGGCTGCATGGCATTCACAGCTATGAGCAAGCGCTGCTGCTCGGCCTGTTCCTCGGCATGGCCGGCGCTTCGTTCGCCGTGGCGCTACCCCTGGCCTCGCAGTGGTATCCGCCGCAGCATCAGGGCAAGGCCATGGGCATTGCCGGTGCAGGCAACTCCGGCACGGTGCTCGCGGCGCTGTTCGCACCGGTACTGGCCACGATGTTCGGCTGGAGCAACGTGTTCGGTCTGGCACTGATTCCCCTGGTGCTGACGCTGATCATCTTTGCCTCGCTCGCCAAGAATGCGCCGAACCGCCCTGCGCCGAAGTCCTTCGCCGATTACATGAAGGCGCTTGGTGATCGCGACAGCTGGTGGTTCATGTTCTTCTACAGCGTGACCTTCGGCGGCTTCCTTGGCCTGGCCAGCACCCTACCCGGCTATTTCCACGATCAGTACGCCTTCGATCCGGTCAAGGCCGGCTACTACACCGCGGCTTGCGTCTTTGCCGGCAGCCTGCTGCGCCCGTTGGGCGGTGCACTGGCGGACCGCATCGGCGGTATTCGCTCGCTGCTGGTGATGTACACCGTCGCCGCGGCGTGCCTGTTCGTGGTCGGCTTCAACCTGCCAAGCTCGACGGCGGCGCTGGCGCTGTTCGTCGTTGCCATGCTCAGCCTTGGCGCAGGTAACGGCGCGGTGTTCCAGCTGGTGCCACAGCGATTCAACAAGGAAATCGGCGTGATGACCGGACTGGTCGGGATGGCCGGTGGTATCGGTGGCTTCCTGCTGACCGCCGGTCTGGGTGCAGTCAAGCAGGCCACCGGTGACTACCAGATGGGTCTGTGGCTGTTCGCCAGCCTCGGTGCGCTGGCGTGGTTCGGGCTCTATGGCGTGAAGCGTCGCTGGAGGACCACCTGGGGTTCCGCCGCGATGACCGCCGCACGCGTCTGAGTTCGAATACGCTAACCACAAGGCAGGCCATAGGGCCTGCCTTCGCCGTCCATTCCCGCTTAGCCCCATCGGAGCATTGCCTCATGCCGTTGCAGCTGTCGTTTGGCGAAGCCACCGCAACCGGCCCCCGTGAGGAAAATCAGGACGCGCTGCGGATCGTCACGCCAACCCCCGGGCTCGCCGCAAGCAAGGGCGCGCTGTTTGCGATTGCGGACGGCGTCAGCCAGTGCGCCGATGGCGGCCTGGCGGCACGCGCGACCTTGCAGGCGCTGGCCACCGATTACTACGCCACGCCGGAGACCTGGACCGTGGCGCAATCTCTCGATCGACTGCTGGTTGCTCACAACCGCTGGCTGCAGGCCAACGGGGGTGGGCAACCGCTGCTGACCACAATGACCGCGTTGGTGCTGCGCGGCCGTCGCTTCACCCTCGCCCATGTTGGTGACTGTCGCGCCTATCGCTGGCTCGATGGCGAGCTGCAGCGGCTCAGTGAAGACCACGTATGGGAACAGCCGAACATGCAGCACGTGCTCAAGCGTGCCATGGGCCTGGACCAGCATCTGGTGGTGGATTACCTCGACGGCGAGCTGCGCCTCGGCGAATCCTTTTTGCTGCTGAGTGATGGTGTCTGGGCCAGCATTACCGAAGGCGATATCCGGAATGTGCTCAGCGCCGAACCTGATCTGTCCGGCGCGGCCAGAACACTGGTCCATCTAGCCCACCAGACCGGCAGCCAGGACAACGCCAGCGCCCTGCTGCTGCGGGTCGACGAACTGCCGGAAGCGGCACTAGCCGATTCGCTCGCACAGCTTGCAGATTGGCCGTTGCCACCCAAGCTACGCCCCGGACAGGTGTTCGAAGGCTGGGCCGTCGACTCGCTGCTGGCCGAGTCGCGCCAGTCGCTGGTCTACCGCGTGAGTGATCAGCAGGGTCAGCCCTGGTTGCTGAAAACGCTGCCGCCCAGCCGCGACGATGAACCCGAAGCCGGGCCAGCCCTGCTGCAGGAAGAGTGGTTTCTGCGCCGCGTCGCCGGCCGTGCCTTTCCCGAAGTCCACGGACTGCCCCAGCGCCAGCACCTGTACTACGTGCAGCGTGAATACCGTGGCCAGACCCTCGCCCAGCAATTCACTCAACAGGGCCCGATGGCACTGACCGATTGGCTGCAGATGGCCCCATGCCTGGTCCGAGCATTGGGCATGCTGCACCGGCGCAACATCCTGCACCGCGATATCAAGCCCGAGAATCTGCATCTGGATGACAACCGCGAGTTGCGCCTGCTGGATTTCGGCCTCGCCTATTGCCCAGGTCTGTCCCGTGACCTGCCGCATCATCTTCCGGGCACCCCAAGCTATATCGCGCCCGAGGCCTTTAGCGGCGAAGCGCCGAGCCGGGAGCAGGACCTCTATGCGGCAGGCGTCACCCTCTACTTCCTGCTGACCGGCCGTTTTCCCTACGGCGAAGTCGAGGCTTTCCAGCGGCCCCGTTTCGGCAGCCCTGTGCCAGCAAACCGGTATCGCCCTGATCTGCCCCAGTGGCTGGATGACATGCTCAGGCGCGCCGTCGCGGTTGACCCCTCGCAGCGCTTCGAAACCGCGGAGGAATGGCTGCTGACCTTGGAACAGGGGGAGCGGCTGGCCAGCAACACGGCAACACTACCGCTGCTGGAACGCGAACCGCTGAAGGTCTGGCGTGGGCTGGCCCTGATTTCACTGCTGCTAAATCTGATGCTGGTGGTCTGGTTGGCGAAAGGCAGCTAACCAATCACCTTGCGATCAGACCGACACGCGCCGGACGATCAAACCTTGCCGGGCCACACGCGTCAGTTGCCGCACGCAGTCTTCGAGACGTTCAGCGCTCGGCGCCTGGATCACGGCCATATCGAAACTGTTCGATGCAAAGTGCGCCAGCGACTCATCGACCCCGGTGAACTGAACCTGAAAGGCACGCGGCCTGCCCCAGCGCTTCGGCCAGCCGTCTAGATAACGTAACAACGAAGGTTGATGGCTACCGCCAAGGAGGATTTTCGGGTTGCTGCGGACAAGCCCACTGGTGATAGGGGCCAAACGTAGAGGGGCGCGTTGCAGTGCATTCATTGGGAGAAGTCCCGCCTCGAGAATTCCGCTGGGCAGCGGTGGGAGGCGACACCGAACCAGCGCTTTAGCGGTATTTCGAAGCCTTGGCTCCAGGCGCCCCGCAAGTAGCTGACTAAATCGGCGCATGGGCGAAACAATAGAAAAGCGGGCCGGCGGCTGTCAACGGTCAATTTCGCCATGCAGCCCGCGACCTCCTCCGTAATGGTGGGCTGAAGCCCACCCTACGGGTGCAGCGGAGCTGCCACCCGGTTCACCTACGGGTCTCAACCACCAAGAGCCGTCACGACACACGGCCTCATTGCGTAGGGTGGGCTTCAGCCCACCAAAAAGACTCGCAGCAGTCCACCGACGCACCAGTACTGCGCAGCTTGCTATATAGGGGTGCAGCTGCAAGTCGCTTCGGCCCGGTTGCGCAGGCTTGGCGAAACGATAAGACAGCGCAGCATTACGTGCGCCTGTACCGGTTCGCTCCGTGCCAGGCGCCCGTCAGTGCTGGGCTGCGCGACGAAGACGTCGCGCAGGGCGACATGCGCGCTACGGCTGACCGCGGCCAGCCGCTGAACCGCGATCAGGTTGGCACAGCCTCTGCATTGTCAGGCTTACATCAAGCCGGACCTTCAACGTGGAGGGTCAGGCTCCGAATACGGAAAACAAGGACAAAGGCGTCCTCACTGGGAGATCAGTGGGACGCCTTTTTCGTTGTTGGATATTTCAACGGCATGGCCCGACAGCATTCAGCGCGCCGGCCCGGCACGGAGAACAGCATGAAGAAACTCAAGCTGGTGATGATTGGCAATGGCATGGCCGGGGTTCGCACCCTTGAAGAGCTGCTCAAGCTCGCCCCTGAGCTCTACGACATCACCGTGTTCGGTGCTGAGCCCCATCCGAACTACAACCGCATCCTGCTTTCCCCCGTGCTGGCCGGTGAGCAGACCTTCGAGGAGATCGTGCTCAACGACCTCAGCTGGTACGCCGAAAACAACATTCGTCTGATGCTCAACCGCAAGGTGGTCGAGATCGACCGCGCCAAGCGCCGCGTGATCGCCGAAGACGGCAGCGAGGCCGAGTACGACCGCCTGCTGATCGCCACCGGCTCGAACCCCTTCATCTTGCCGATCCCGGGCAACCAGCTCGACGGCGTGATCGGCTACCGCGACATTGCTGACACCCAGAAGATGATGGACACCGCCAAGACCCACAAACACGCCGTGGTCATCGGCGGTGGCTTGCTCGGACTGGAAGCGGCCAATGGCCTGAAGCTGCGCGGCATGGAGGTCACCGTAGTGCATATCGGCGAATGGCCGATGGAGCGCCAACTCGACAAGACAGCCGGCACCCTGCTGCAGCAGGCACTGGAAGCCCGTGGCCTCAACTTCAAGATGCAGAAGCAGACCGCCGAGCTGATCGGCAACGATGAGGGCCGCGTACGAGCCGTGCGCTTCGCCGATGACGAAGTGATCGACGCGGATCTAGTGGTGATGGCCGCAGGCATCCGTCCCAACAGCGAACTCGCTGAAAAGTCTGGAATACCCTGCAACCGCGGCATCCTGGTCAACGACACCCTGCAGACCTACGACCCGCGCGTCTATGCCGTCGGCGAATGCGCCAACCATCGAGGCACCGCCTACGGCCTGGTGGCGCCGCTGTTCGAGCAGGCCAAAGTCTGCGCAAACCATCTGGCGATGCTGGGTTTCTCGCGCTACCTGGGCTCGGTGACGTCGACCAAGCTGAAAGTCACCGGCATCGACCTATTCTCCGCGGGCGATTTCCTCGGCGGTGAAGGCACCGAAACCATCACCCTCTCCGACCCTATCGGCGGCGTGTACAAGAAGCTGGTGATCAAGGACAACATCCTCGTCGGCGCCTGCCTGTACGGCGACACCGCCGATGGTGGCTGGTACTTCCGTCAGGTGCGCGAGGGCCATAACGTCAGCGAGATCCGCGACCACCTCATGTTCGGCGAAGGAGCCATCGGCGACACCGGTCACCAGGGCCAGAACAAGGCCATGGCGATGCCCGACAGCATGGAGGTCTGCGGCTGCAATGGCGTGTGCAAAGGCACCATCGTCAAGGCGATACAGGAGCACGGGCTGTTCTCCGTCGACGATGTGAAAAAGCACACCAAGGCCGCCAGCTCCTGTGGCTCCTGCGCCGGGCTGGTGGAACAGATCCTGATGAGCACCGTCGGCGGCGCCGCGGATGTGAAGCCGAAAAGTGAAAAAGCCATCTGCGGCTGCAGTGACCTGAACCACGGCCAGGTGCGCAAAGCCATTGTCGACGAACACCTGATCAGCATCCCGGCGGTGATGAGCTACCTGAACTGGCGCACGCCCAACGGCTGCGCCACCTGCCGCCCGGCTCTGAACTACTACCTGATCTCTTCATGGCCCGGCGAAGCCAAGGACGATCCTCAGTCGCGCTTCATCAACGAGCGCGCCCACGCCAATATCCAGAAGGACGGGACCTACTCGGTCATTCCGCGGATGTTCGGCGGCGTGACCAATGCCGCCGAGCTGCGCCGCATCGCTGACGTTGCCGACAAGTACCAGGTGCCGATGGTGAAGGTGACCGGCGGACAGCGCATCGATCTGCTGGGCATCAAGAAGGACGACCTGCCGAACGTCTGGAAGGACCTGGACATGCCCGATGGCCACGCCTACGGCAAATCCATCCGTACGGTAAAGACCTGCGTCGGCAAGGAGTTCTGCCGTTTCGGCACTCAGAATTCGACCGGGCTGGGCATCGATCTGGAGAAGGCACTGTTCGGCATGTACTCGCCGCACAAGGTCAAGCTGGCCGTCTCCGCCTGCCCGCGCAACTGCGCCGAATCCGGTATCAAGGACGTCGGCATCATCGGCGTCGATTCCGGCTGGGAGCTGTACGTCGGTGGCAACGGCGGCATCAAGACCGAGGCCGGCGAGTTTTTCGTCAAGGTCAAGACCGCCGAGGAAGTCGCCGAATACAGCTTCGCCTTTCTCCAGCTCTACCGCGAGGAAGGCTTCTACCTCGAACGCACCGTGCACTACATGCAGCGCGTCGGCTTGGAATACATCAAGAAAATAGTTCTGGAAGACGAAACCCGGCGCAAGGCACTGGCCCAGCGGCTGATGTTCTCGCTGAGTTTCGAGGGCGATGGCTGGAAGAAGGCCATCGCCGAGCAATCGCTGAAGAAAGAATACGAAACCATTCAGTTGGCCCAGATCGAGCCCGCGTGACGATTCGCCGCTACCGGAAAGCTGCTTGATCAACCGAATTGCGAGGAAACAACCATGAAATGGTTCGACATCTGCTCCCTGGATGAGATCAACCCACTTGGCGCACGCATCGTCGCCGGGCCGAAGGGTGACATCGCGGTCTTCCGCACCGCCGACGATCAGGTGTTCGCACTGGACGACCGCTGCCCGCACAAGGGCGGCCCGCTGTCCCAGGGCATCGTCTTCGGCAAGCAGGTCGCCTGCCCGCTGCACAACTGGCAGATCAATCTCGACAGCGGCGAAGCCGTGGCGCCGGATGTGGGCTGCGCACATCGACACGAAGCGCGCATCGAGAACGGCCGCGTATTGCTTTCGCTTAACAGCCAGACAGGTGGCTAAAGCGGAGCGCCGCCCGGCCCACCCTACCCGACAACGGCGCCCCCAAATCATAGGGTGGGCTGCAGCCCACCCTATGAACTGGCCCGAACACCGCAGGGTTCCCCGAAGGACGCGAGCTCGGGCAACGATGCACCGCTGTACCAATAAATAACGGTGGGCTAAAGCCCACCCTACGAAGCCACACTTCCTAGGAACCGACGCCATGCGCCAGACAACCGCTTCGACCTGCTGCTACTGCGGCGTGGGCTGCGGCGTACTGATCGAGCACGACGGCGAGCGCATTTTCGATGTCGCCGGCGACCCGAACCATCCCGCCAACTTCGGCAAGCTGTGCAGCAAGGGTGCGACCCTGCACCTGACCGGCGACCTGGACGCCCGCGCGCACTATCCGGAACTGCGGCTGGCCAAGGGGCTGGCCCGGGCACGCTCGGATTGGGACGCCGCGCTGGACCACGCGGCCAACGTATTCGCAGAGACCATCGCCGAACATGGCCCGGACAGCGTCGCCTTCTACATCTCCGGCCAGTTGCTGACCGAGGACTACTACGCCTTCAACAAGCTCGCCCGCGCCCTGGTCGGCACCAACAACATCGATTCGAACTCGCGGCTGTGCATGTCATCCGCCGTAGTCGGCTACAAGCGCAGCCTAGGCGCCGATGCCCCGCCGTGCAGCTACGAGGACATCGAACAGAGCGATTGCCTGCTGATCGTCGGCAGCAACATGGCCTACGCCCATCCGGTACTGTTCCGTCGCCTCGAAGAAGCCAAAGCCAAGCGCCCGGAGATGAAGGTCATCGTCGTCGACCCACGCCGCACCGACACCTGCGACCTGGCGGGCATGCACCTGGCGATCCTGCCGGGGACTGACGTTGCGCTGTTCCACGGCATCCTTCACATCCTGCTCTGGGAGGGCTGGATTGACCGTGACTTCATCGACGCTCATACCGATGGCTTCGACGACCTCAAGCGCATGGTGCGCGACTACAGCCCGGCCATGGTGGCGGACCTCTGCGGCATTGGCGTCGATGAACTGCAGTCCACCGCCCGCCTCATCGGCACGTCGAAGCGCTTCCTCTCGCTCTGGTGCATGGGCGTCAACCAGTCCACCGCTGGCAGCGCCAAAAACAGCGCGCTGATCAACTTGCACCTGGCCACCGGCCAGATCGGCAAGCCCGGCGCCGGGCCCTTCTCCCTGACCGGTCAGCCCAACGCCATGGGCGGTCGCGAAACCGGCAGCCTGTCCAACCTGTTGCCCGGCCATCGCGAAGCGGGCAATGCGGGGCATCGAGCTGAAGTGGCTGATTATTGGAACGTACCGGCATTGCCGGAAGCGCCAGGCCTGTCCGCCATCGAGCTGTTCGAGGCGGTGCGCAGCGGTAAGGTCAAGGCGATGTGGATCGCCTGTACCAACCCAGCGCAATCCATGCCGGACCAGCAGAAAGTTTGCGAGGCCTTGGCCGCCTGCCCTTTCGTAGTGGTGCAAGAAGCCTTTTTCACCACCGAAACTTGTCGCTACGCCGATCTCCTGCTGCCCGCCGCCAGCTGGGGCGAGAAGGAAGGCACGGTGACCAACTCGGAGCGCCGCATCAGCCATGTGCGCCCCGCCATCGCCGCACCGGGCGAGGCGCGGGCCGACTGGGCGATCACCTGCGACTTCGCGCGTCGGTTGGAAAAGTTGATGCGCCCCGGCCAGGCCAGCCTGTTCGCGTTCGATACGCCGTCGGCGATATTCGAGGAATACAAGTGGCTGACCGCAGGCCGTGATCTCGACCTGTCCGGCCTCAGCCATACGCTGATCGACCGGCTCGGGCCGCAGCAGTGGCCCTTCCCCGCCGGCAGCACAGAGGGCACCACGCGCCTTTATGGCGACGGGGTCTTCCCTACGGACAACGGCCGCGCACGCTTTCTCACCGAGCAGTACCAGGCGCCAAAGGAACGACGCGAGGCGCGCTTCCCGCTCACGCTGAACACCGGTCGCTTGCGCGACCATTGGCACGGCATGAGCCGCACTGGCACCGCGGCGCGCCTGTTTGGCCACGTCGAGGAGGCGCTACTGAGCATGAGTGGTGACGACATGCGCCGTCGCCGTCTGCTCGATGGCCAGCTGGTCAAGGTCCGCAGCCGTCGCGGCGAGCTACTGCTACCGGTACAGAAGGACGACTGCCTGCGGCCCGGCCAGGCCTTCATGCCGATGCATTGGGGGGATCGCTTCCTCAAGGGAATGGGCGTGAACGTGCTGACACTGCCGGACTTCGATCCAGTCTCCAAACAGCCGGAGCTCAAGCACGCCGGTATCGAGGTGGAAAAGGTCGAACTGCCCTGGCAATTCTTTGCCCTGGTAGAAGGCAGTGTGCAGAAACGCTTCGAGGCATTGCGCCCATTATTTGAAGGCTTCGCCTATGCCAGTTTCAGCCTGACCGGGCGAGACCGTTCGGCGCTGGTCATCCGCGCCGCCTGTAACGAAGCCCCGGATGCGACACAACTGGCGCAGATCGAACAGCTGCTGGGGCTGAATGAAGGCCCGGTAGTGGCTTACGACGACCCACGACGTGCTGTCGGTAAGCGGGTGCGTATCGAGGAGGGGCGCATCGTCGCCCTCAGCCTGTCCGGCGAAACCGCCGCACGCGACTGGCTGAAACAGCTCTGGCACGACGGCACGGCCGATCAGGCACTGCGTCGCTGGCTGCTGGCGCCACTGAGCACACCGCCGGGCGGTGGCGTCCGCGCGGCCAAGACCCTGTGCAACTGCATGAACGTTGGCGAGGCCGCGATCTGTGCGGGCATAGACCGCGGCCTCGACCTCAATGGTTTGAAGCGGGAGCTGGGTTGCGGCACCAGCTGCGGGTCCTGTGTACCGGAAATCAAACGGTTGCTGGTAAAGCAGCCAGCGGTGGCCTGAACGGCTCCACCAATAGACAGCTGGCGATGCTTGGCGTGTCGCCGACACCATTACAGCAGCATGAGAGGTAGAGACATGAGCGCAAAAGTCTGGCTGGTGGGTGCAGGGCCCGGTGATCCGGAACTGCTGACGCTCAAGGCCGTACGCGCCATGCGCGAGGCGCAGGTGGTGCTAATCGATGATCTGGTCAACCCTGCAGTACTTGAGCATTGCCCGAACGCACGGGTAATCCCGGTTGGCAAGCGCGGCGGCTGCCGCTCGACGCCACAGGCATTCATCCATCGGCTGATGCTGCGCTACGCACGACAGGGCAAATGCGTGGTGCGGCTCAAAGGGGGTGACCCGTGCATCTTCGGCCGCGGTGGCGAGGAAGCCGAATGGCTGGCGGAGCGCGGCATCGAGGTCGAGCTGGTCAATGGCATCACCGCAGGCCTGGCCGGCGCCACCCAATGCGGTATCTCACTCACCCAACGCGGCGTAGCACGCGGCGTCACCCTCGTCACCGCACATACCCTGGACGGCAGCAGCCCCGAATGGCATGCCTTGGCCAAGACCGGCACCACGCTGGTCGTCTACATGGGCGTGAGCAGCTTGCAGCAGGTACAGGCCGGCCTCATGGAAGGCGGCCTGCCTGCCAGCACTCCGGTGGCGATGATTGAAAACGCCTCGCTGCCGCAACAGCGCGAATGCCGTTCGCAACTGGGGGCTATGTGCACCGATGCTGCCGCGTTCCGGTTGAAGAGCCCCGCGATCCTGGTCATCGGCGAAGTCGCCGCGCAAGCCGTTACGCAGGGGCTAAGCCAGATTGCGTGATAGGTAGCTGCTGATACGTTGGACCGGATGGTCGAAGCTGGAGCTGACACTCAGCACGTAGGGGTCCATATCACCGAACCGTCCTACCGGGGAACGGTGGGCTGAAGCGGAGCGCCGCCCGGCCCACCCTACTCTGAGGTTCGGGCAGCGAATGCCCAGCAGGGCGTGCCCCTAAGGTAGGGTGGGCTTCAGCCCACCAGACAGCCCGCGATGGTAGAGCGACGTGATGGCAGACTCCGCGTCCCCAACGCTAGATACTAAGAGCCCCGCTTTGCGGGGTTCTTAGTTTAGCGCCTGGCTATGTCACGCTTTCTGCCGCAGCTTCTCCGGCTTGATCAGGAAGCGCGCCAGTGCAGGCAGCAGCCAGATCGCGCCGACCATGTTCCAGAGGAACATGAAGGTCAGCATCAGGCCCATGTCAGCCTGGAACTTGATCGCCGAGAACACCCAAGTGAACACGCCGATTGCCAGGCAGATACCGGTGAAGATGACCGCCTTGCCCGTCGATTTCAGGGTCTCGTAATAGGCATCCTGCAGCGTCATGCCTTGGCGCAGGTAGGATTCCAAACGGCTGTAGATATAGATGCCGTAGTCCACACCAATACCCACCCCGAGTGCGATCACCGGCAACGTCGCGACTTTTACGCCAATCCCCATGAAGGCCATCAGTGCATTGCCGAGAATGGAGGTCAGCACCAGCGGCAGAACGATACACAGAGTCGCTGCGACGGAGCGGAAGGTCAGCAGGCACATGAAACTCACCGCGGCGTAGACCGCAATCAGCATGGTGGTTTCAGAAGCGGCGATGACTTCGTTGGTCGCTGCTTCAATACCGGCGTTGCCCGCAGCCAGGACGAACTCCAAACCTTCGCGGTTGTTTTCCTCGGCGAATTCACGCGCCGCGGACACCACATGCTCAAGCGTCTCGGCTTTGTGGTCATTGAGGAACACCAGCACCGGCGCCAGAGAGCAATCGCTGTTGTACATGCCTTCGGCACGAGCAATGGAACTGTTCAGTACGAACTGGTTACGCGACAGCGTTTCCCACTTCAGGCTGCCCTCGTTCATGCCCTTGATGCTTTGCCGCGCCACGGTGACCATCGAAACGGCCGACTGCACGCCCTCGGTGTTTTCCATTTTCCACATCAGCTCGTCCATGGCGGCGAGCGTGTCGTAATGGGCGCAGCCCTCGGGCGCCGTTTTCACCATCACCACCAGCACGTCCGAACTGGTCGAGTAGTTGCTGATGACGAAATCGTTGTCGAGGTTGTAGCGCGAATCCGGGTGCAGTTCCGGTGCGCCCTGGTCAAGGTCGCCGATCTTCAGGTTCTGGCCGTACCAGAGTCCTCCACCCACGGCGAGCAGCGCGATGACAATGGATATCGGCGCGACGATCGGGTTGGCAAAGTTGGACAGCAGGCGCCAGAACGGATGGTTACGCGCGGCCTCATCTCTAGCCTGCTTGACTGCGCGCTGGCTGATGCCCATGTAGGAAATCGCCACCGGCAACAGGATCAGGTTGGTCAGGATGATGACCGCCACACCCAGCGAAGCACCTATCGCCAGTTCGCGGATCACACCGATGTCGATCAGTAGCAGCGTCACGAAGCCAACGGCATCGGAGGCCAGCGCCACCATGCCTGGGATGAACAGTTGACGGAATGCCATCCGCGCGGCCGCAAGCGGATCATCGGTTTCGCCGGAAGCCATGGCGATGCCGTTGATCTTCTGCACGCCGTGGGAAATACCGATGGCGAATACCAGGAACGGGACCAGCATCGAGTAAGGATCGAGCCCGAAACCCAGCGTGTGCAGCAGACCGAGCTGCCAGGCAACGGCGATAAGCGTGGTGACGACGACCGCGATGGTGCTCTTGAAGCAGCGGGTGAACCACAGCAGCAGCGCCAGGGTGATGCCGATGGCGACAAAGAAGAACAGCGCAACGCCGACCAGACCGTCAATCAGATCACCGACCTTCTTGGCGAAACCGATGATGTGAATCTCCACATTAGGATTCTGAGCCTCGTACTTGTCGCGAATCTTCTCTTCCAGCTCGTGAGAAAATTTCTGGTAGTCGAGCTTGATCTGCTTGCCGCGGTCTTCCGGATCCGAATATGACTCCATCAGCGGCACGTCGATGATGCTGGACCTGAAGTCGTTGGCGACCAGACGACCGACCTGCCCGGACTTGAGAATGTTGCTGCGAAGGTCATCGAGGCTTTCCGGGGACCCGTCATAGGTCTGCGGAATGACCTCACCACCGGCAAACCCTTGCTCCGTCACCTCGGTCCAGCGAACGCTGGGGCTCCACAGCGACTTCATGTTGGAGCGATCGACACCCTGGATATAGAAGACTTCGTCATGGATCTGACGCAGGGTTTCCATGTAGTCCTTGGAGAAAATGTCACCATCCTTGGCTGCCACGGAAATCCGAACCGTGTTGCCCAGGTTGGCCAGATCGTCGCGATGCTGGAGCATGTTCTGAATGTAGGGATGCCCCAGCGGGATCATCTTTTCGAAGCTGGTCGAAGGACGAACCTGGGCAGCCTGATAGAACAGGAACACGCTGATCAACAGGCAGACAAGGATCACTGCCGGTCGATTGTTGAATATCAGGCGCTCGAGGAAAGACGCCGGCTTCTGCTGATGCTTGGTCATGTTGGCTCCGGCTTATTGTTGTTGTACGGGCAGGTTGGCGCCGGTCGGCGAAACGATCCGGACGCCGCTCTGCCCGACGAGGACCAGATTGCCATCCGAGTTGCCGACGACGCCCGACAAGGAGCGTCGGTCAGGGCGGCTGAACAGCTTGAAGCTTTGTCCGTCGTCCTCGCTGCTGAGCACGGTGCCGCCATGGCCGACCACGACGATGCGTCCATCGGCCAACCGGTTGCCATCAGCCAGACCCGATTCCACGGCATCACCGTCATCCAGCAGCTCGATCGCCTGCCAGCTGTCGCCGAAATCGGTTGAGCGGAACAGATTGCCACGCAGGCCAAACGCGACGACGACGCCCGGCTCGCCGCCGCCAACAACGCCGAAGAACGAGCCCTGATAGGGCGACTCGACGCGCTCCCAGGTTTCGCCCATGTCAGCGGAGCGGAACATGCCACCCATCTCGCCGACGATGAACAGGCCGGACCCGGGAATCTCGGCAATGGCGTTGAGGTGGAAACCGTCCTCGTTATCGAGGCGATCAGCTACGTCTTCCCAGTTTTCCCCGCCATCGGTGGTTTCCAACAGGACGCCGTAAGCGCCGGTGGCAAAACCGTGCTGGGCATTTTCGAACCAGACGTCGAGCAGCGGCACTTCGCCTTCGCGGTTTTCGTACTGCTGCGTCCAGGTCTGGCCGCCGTCCGTCGTGCCGAGGATCAGCGCGTCATGCCCCACCGCCCAGCCATGTTTGTCATCAGCAAAATACACCGCCGTAAGCAGCTGCCGGGTGGGCACCTTGGCCTGGGTCCAGCTGGCGCCACCGTCGTCGGAGTAAAGGATGTGACCGCGATCACCGGCTGCAACCAGACGTTTGCCAGCATGGGCAATATCGAGAAGCAAGCTGGTTGCGGCTTTCTGCGATTCGATCGCATAGCGAACGCCTGGCTCGGCAGGGCTTTGGGCCTGAGCAGGCGCGGCTAGAAATAAAATGGAGAGAACACTGCAGAGCGAGAGCGTTCTTGCCAGCGGCGATTGACTACTAAACATCGGCGTGCGGGAAGTTTTTTTCGCGCGGCCAACCGGTGTGCGCCACATGACGGGCTCACTCATACATACCCCCTTTATTTTTATTAGGTAGGGCCTGCGTATGGAGACAGGCGAGGCCATGCTATAGGGCTTTCGAAAGCGGCGGCAATTGCTTGGACGTTATGTTTTGTTAAGCATGGCTCAATGATGTTGCGTGATAGGTGGGCCTTATGGCATGGCGCTTTGCGTCCTTCACGTCACGCATCGGAAGGGGGCGTCTGACCAGACCTTCTCAGTCTTCTGAAAGCGAAAATCCCGCAGCAAGTGAGGGATTTTCGTCTGTCACGGTCTAGCGTCGCAGGCCTGATCAGGCAAGGCTTTTGCTGACCACCTCGTACACGTCGCTCGACAACTCACCGGACGCCAGAATCCGCTCCAGCTCGGTCTTCATCAGTCCCTGACGGCTTACGTCGTATTTGCGCCAGCGGGTCAAGGGCGCCAACAAGCGCGATGCAATCTGTGGGTTGAGCTTGTTGAGCACAATGACCTGGTCGGCCAGGAAGCGATAACCAGCGCCATCAGCACGGTGGAAGTTCACCAGGTTCTGGTTGGCGAAGGCGCCGATCAAGGCGCGAACCTTGTTCGGATTCTTCAGCGTGAACGCCGGGTGCTGCATCAGATGTTGAATGCGCTCCAGACCACCCGGCTGGGTGTTACCAGCCTGCACGCTGAACCACTGATCCATGACCAGCGGGTTATCCTTGAAGCGCTCGGCAAACGAGGCCAGCGCCTTGGCACGCTCGGCTTCAAAGCCCGAGTTGACCAACACTGCTAACGCCGTCAGCCGCTCGGTCATGTTGTCCGCGTCCTCGAACTGCTCGACGCAGGCGGCGACCACTTCGGGCTTTCCGCTGAGCATCAGGTACGACAAAGCGATGTTCTGCAGGGCACGACGAGCGAAGTGGCCCGCCTCGGCAACATAGGGCGTCTGCCGCGAAACCTCGCGATTGGCCTGGTAGCGCTTCCAGAACAGCTCGAACAATGCGGTGGCGATGCTCTGGCGAGCGAAGTCACGCGCGGCGTGAATGGCATCGACATCGGCGATCTCGCTGATCTCGGTCAGGTAGGCCTCGCTCGGCAGCGACAGCATTTCCGCGACCATCGCCTGATCGAGGCTTTCGTCCTCGAGCTGGCTGCGCAGTGCAGCGACCAGACGCTGATCCAGCTGCAGCGCTTCGCCGCGCTGATGCTGCCCGATCATCTCTTGCAGCACCTGGACCGACAGCTGCTGCCCCGCCTCCCAGCGGTTGAACCCGTCGGAATCGTGCTGCATCAGGAACATCAGCTGATCACGGCTGTAGGGGAAGTCCAGCTTCACCGGAGCGGAGAAACCACGCAGCAGCGAAGGCAATGGTTGCTCCGGCACATCGACAAAGGTGAAGGTCTGCTCGGGCTGGTCGACGGCCAGCACGCGGGTGGTACCGACCGGTGCGTCTTCACCCTGCAGGCGTAGTGCAATCTCGTTGCCCTGCCCATCCAGCAGGCCCAGCGAAACTGGGATGACAAACGCCAGCTTCTCGCTTTGCCCCGGCGTTGGCGGGCAGCTCTGGCGAAATGTCAGGCTGTAGGTTTTTGCGGCGGCGTCGTACTGCTCACTGACGGCCAGTCGCGGCGTGCCCGCCTGGCTGTACCAGCGTTTGAACTGCGTCAGGTCGGCACCATTGGCGTCTTCCATCGCCTTGACGAAATCATCGACGGTCACCGCCTGGCCATCGTGCCGCTCGAAGTAGAGATCGCTGCCTTTGCGGAAGCCCTCCTCACCCAGCAGCGTTTGGATCATGCGCACCACTTCAGCGCCCTTCTCGTAAACGGTCAGGGTGTAGAAGTTGGAGATCTCGATGAAGGATTCCGGGCGCACCGAGTGGGCCATCGGGCCGGCATCCTCGGCGAACTGGTGAGTACGCAGGTAGGACACATCCTCGACGCGCTTGACGGTCGGCGAGTTCATGTCAGCGGAGAATTGCGAATCGCGGAACACGGTGAAGCCTTCCTTGAGCGACAGCTGGAACCAGTCGCGGCAAGTCACGCGGTTACCGGACCAGTTATGGAAGTATTCATGGGCGACGATCGCCTCGACGCGCTGGTGTGCAGCATCGGTGGCCGTTTCAGCGCGCGCCAGCACAGCGCTGGAGTTGAAGATGTTGAGCCCCTTGTTTTCCATGGCGCCCATGTTGAAGTCGTTGACCGCGACGATCATGAAGATGTCCAGGTCGTACTCGCGACCGTAGGCCTCTTCGTCCCACGTCATCGATTTCTTCAGGCTGTCCATGGCGTGCTGGCATTTGTCGATGTTTTCCGGCTCGACATAGATGCGCAGCGCCACGTCGCGACCGCTCATGGTGGTGAAGCTGTCCTCGACGCACCAGAGATCACCGGCGACCAAGGCGAATAGATACGCGGGTTTCTTGAAGGGATCTTCCCAAGTCGTCCAATGACGCCCATCGTCTTCTTCGCCGCTGGCGATCGGGTTGCCGTTGGAGAGAAGGATCGGATAGGCATGCTTCTCGGCGCTGACGGTGGTGGTGAACTTGCTCATCACGTCCGGGCGGTCGAGGTAATAGGTGATCTTGCGGAAGCCTTCGGCCTCGCACTGAGTGCAGAACATGCTGCCCGACTTGTACAAACCTTCCAGCGCGGTGTTGCTCTCCGGATGGATTACCACGGTGCTGTCGAGGGTGAAGCTGGCGCAATCGGGCTGCAGTGTCAGGCTTTCCTCGGCCACTTCGTAGTCGCCCAGGCCGAGCTGGCGGTCATTCAGCGCCAGCGAAATCAGCTCGAGATCCTGACCGTGAAGCTGCAAAGGCGGCAGCCCGGCACCGGCCTCCGGATTGCGCCGCATGACCAGCTGGGCATGCACCAGGGTGCGGTCTTCGTACAGCTCGAAGGTCAGGTGGGTTTCATCGATCAAGTAGTCCGGAACTTGATAATCCTTTAGATGAATGACTTTCGGTTGTTCGGTGCGCATGGAAACCTCGTCGGCTGAGCTTCAAGCGGCAAGCTTCAAGCTGTAATGGGGCAATGGACTGCCCGCCCGGAGGCCGGGCGGAGGATGACTTCGAGCTTAGCGTCTGTCGCGGCTGACTTGTAGGGTGGAAAACGGCTTAGGCTTTTCGACGCGTTTGTTCCAGGCCGTGCATCCTTGAACCTGGTGTTGGCAGCCAGCGCTTATCGGTGGACAAGGCCGCGCAGTTGTCCACCCTATCCCCGCTACCCGCCTTGCATTTAGGCCGTGCTGCTGGCTGCGATCTGATACGAGGTGAACTTGCGGATATTGATAACCCCCGTATCAAGGATCAAATATTGACCTTTGATACCGCGCAGGGTGCCTTCGACGACCGGAGTCTTTTCAAGATCCAGGCTGACGATCTTGGTCGGATAGGCCTCGACCGGATAGCGGATTTCAAGCACCTCGGCATCGGCCACTGGCTGGATCGCTTGCAACCCGTAGCGCTGCTGTAGTTCTCGCAACCCCTCAGCGCAGGCATCGAAGATCTGTTCGCGGATCTCGATCAGGTCGATGGGTTCGGCATCGCCCTTGAGCAAGGCACGCCAGTTGGTGCGATCTGCCACTTGGCTGCGCAACAGGTCTTCTACCATTCCTGACTGCTGGCGAGTCGCAACGCGCATGATCGGCAGCGCCTGGCTGGCACCCTGATCGAGCCAGCGCGTGGGCAGTTGGGTGGCGCGGGTGATGCCGACCTTGATACCCGAGGAGTTGGCCAGATACACCACGTGGTCGGTCATGCAGAAATCCATGCCCCACTGCGGGTCACGGCAGGTGCCGAAGTCGTGGTGGCATTTTTCCGGGCTCATGATGCAGATATCGCACTGCGGCAGTTTCTTGAAGCAGGGGTAGCAATAACCCTGGCTGAAACTCTTGTTGGTCTTGCGTCCACAATGGCTGCAGTGAATGGCACCCAGATATTCCAACCGTAGGGTCTTGCCGATCAGCGGATTGACCGGCACCAGCTGGTCGTTCAGACGGAATGAATACTGTGCCTGCTCACCCAGCTGAATCGACATCTTGCTCAGCGCGCCGCGTCCCAGCTCAAGCATCAGTGACGCGTTCCCGAAGCGGGTGAAAACAGACTGGTGTCGATAGGCGCCTTGTTCTTGCTCTTGGAGGCGCACTCCTGGCCGCCCATATAGCCAGTGCGCTCCTCTTCCGGCAGGTTCTTCATCTCCCAGGCGATCATCGCACCGAGGCAGGTCTCTTTCTGCTCGGGCGTCAGCTTGCGCCCGTCGCTCCACTTGCCCAGCTCGACGGCGGTTTTGAGGTTTTCGTAGATTTCGGGGGTGATATTTTCGATGGCTTCGATAAAGGACGACATGGCCGGCTCCCAGGGAATCAAGCGCGCATTCTACCGAGCAGCGCAGCTTTAGGGAAAAACCGATCAGCCTTTCAGTCGCCCATTCGCACCGCTCTGCGACGGGACAGCAGCCCGCCGAGAACGCCGGTCAAACAGCCGGCAACCAGACCGCCAACATGCGCCGCGTTGGCGATCGCCAATGCGCCGAAGCTCACCACTTCGATCACGCCCGTCAGGCAGACCACCAGCCAGACCAGCATCAGCACCACAACGCCGGGCGGCAGCCGATAGGCCTCATCGGGAGAGAGTTTTTGGAATAGCCAGCAATGCCCGAGCAGCCCGTACAGAACGCCGGATAATCCTCCGAAAATGCCGGGGCCACCGTAGGTGTATTGAGCCACATTGGAAACGACGCCGAACACCAGCGTCAGGCCAAGCAACATCAGCGCGCCTTGTCGATATTCGATGCGCCGCCCAAGTTCCCAGTACCACATCGAGTTCATGGCCAGGTGCAGGAAGCCGAAATGCACGAAGATTGGCGTTACCAGCCGCCACCACTCCCCTGCCGCGAGGGTTTGTTCGAGCGTCGCAAAGTAGGCGTACTCACCGTCGATGCGGAAGTCACCGAAGCTGAACCAGCGAATGGTCTCGAAGTTCTCGCCAAGCATGGTGATGGCGGCTGCGATCATCGTCAGCAGCAATACCGCTGCAGTCAGCGGGCTGCGGCGAAGGCTGGCGACAAAACCGCCGCCGCGCCGTGGCGGCTGTTCGGCCACCACGGCGCCGTCGCCCCGGGGATAGCGCTGGTAGAGCTCGCGGACCTGCTCGGCCGTCTCTGCCGGCACCCGCAAGACCTGCTCGCCAGACTCCTCGGAGACGCGGCAAGGCACCTGCAACCGCTGCAACAAGGCGATGAAACCGCTTAGGTCCTCTGACAATGGCAGGCGCAACGCCTCGATGATGGCCATCTATCGCTCCACGTCCACCCAGACGAACTTCGCCGGGTCGAGTCTGGTTTCCTCATCGAGCCGATAGGCGACGAGCTTGCCGTATTTCACCGCGCTGTAATCGAGACAGGCGAGGTTGGGTCGGATCGGCGCGGGTGTTCCGCTACGCCAGTAGTGCCCGACGAACAATAGCGGGTCATCCGGTCCATAGAGAAACAGTTTGCTCTTCTGGCTATCGCTGAGTGGCACCCGTGCGGCCTTTTCCGGCAGGCCGTCGGGTTGGAAGACGATGTCGCCGTAGGTCTGGGGATTTTCTTCCCAGAATTTCGTCCGGAAGAAGCTGCGGGTGAAGCCCTCCGCGCTGGTCAGCGTCAGCCCTTCGGGCAACGGCATGTCGGTGCCGCGCAGCAGGCGGTCCAGTGCTTTGGCAGCGAAGCCTTGGGCGAACGCCGCGTCCCGCAAGAATGCGGGATCAACGCATCCATTGACCAACCGCTCGCGCAGCTGACTGATCACCGCATTGTCCCAGCAGGCATGAACGACCCGAAAACGCTCGTTTTCAAGGTACAGCGGCAACGTCATGAACCATTCACGGAAGTCGGCCCATTCTTGCGGATAGTGCTCGAACTGCTGAAAGGTATGCTGCAACAGCATGGCGTACCGCGGCGTGTGATCGCGAACGAAGGCCTTGCCGCTCTCGGGGGGCGCCGGGGCGTACCAGCCCAGTGCGTTGAACTCGTGATTGCCCATGATGCAATGCGCCTGCCCCGCGTCGACCATTGCATGGACCAGGTGCAGCGCTTCGCGAATCCGTGGACCGCGATCAATGATGTCGCCAAGAAAGATCACTTGCCGACGAGGATGCCGCCACACGTCGCCGTGCCGGCTATAGCCCAGCTGTTCCAGCAGACGAGCCAATGTGTGGGCGCAACCATGCACGTCCCCAATCAGGTCGTAGCTGCGCTCCGGGTCGACAAGCACTATTCCCCTCCACCGAGGCGACTACCCCAGCCAAGCTTGGTACGGCAGACCTCGTAATAGTTGTGGTCAAGCGGGTGGATCAGGTGAAGCTTCTGCGGTTTCTTGCGCACCGTGACGGTATCGCCTGGCGCGCAGGTGAAGTGGTTCTGGCCATCACAGGAGACCTGCGGGTAGATCTGCATATTCGGCGAGACGACGATTTTCAGTTCGCTGTTGCCATCCACCACGATGGGCCGGCTCGACAAGGTGTGCGGATACATCGGAACAACCACGATCGCATCCAGTCGGGGGTGCATGATCGGCCCGCCAGCGGAAAGTGCGTACGCAGTTGAGCCCGTGGGGGTGGCGATGATCAGCCCGTCGGCCTTCTGACTGCAGACGAACTGACCGTCGATATACAGCTCGAATTCGATCATCCGGGTCGACTTGCCGGGATGCAGCACCACGTCGTTGAGCGCGTCGCCTTCGCCAATGGACTCCTCGAAGCGCCGCACTTGGGCCTCGAGCAGGAAGCGATTCTCCAGCGTGTATTGTCCGCTGAGCACCTCGGCGACCTTCTCTTCCAGCTCATCCGGGCGAATGTCGGTCAGGAACCCGAGGCTGCCCCGGTTGATCCCCAGCACTGGCACCCGATGCTTGGCCAGCGCCCGCGCCGCGCCTAACAGGCTGCCGTCACCGCCCACTACGATCACCAGATCGCAAGAGTCGCCGAGGCGCTGCCGCGAGGAGGTTTGCATGCCATGGCCAGGCAGCACCTCGGCGATGTTTTCTTCGAGAATCACGTGCAGGTGGCGCTCCACGAGGAATCTCTTCAACCGGCGGATGGTATCCAGCACCTGGGAGCTGCCCAGGCGACCGATGATGCCGATATTGCGGAACTGGTCCATTGAAGCTCCCTGTAGGCGAGACGGGTGAAAGCGGTTGCGGGACAGGAGAAACACCAATCGGCCGAAACGTATCTGGCATCAGTTTGGTGTCGCGCAGGCACGTTCGAGTTCAACAAACTGGTCGGCTCGGATTCCCCGTTGCAGTGCGGCCGGCGGATTATGGGCGAAAGCTGGAAGTGGCAGCAAACCAACCTCGGCTATGCTGCTTGCATGAACCTTCCCTATCTTGGCGATTTGCTCCCTAGCCTGATGCACCCGGCCGTGCGGGATCTCGCTTGGACGCTGCTCTCACCACCGTTGCTGAGCGAGGCCCCGGCGCAACAACGACACCCTTTAACGGTCAGCCGCTGGGCTGAGCACCCTGAAGAACTGGCCGACTGGCTGCGCCTGCTCGACACGCAGCCGGGGATTCTCGAGGCCTGGCTCGCGCAACGCAGCATCAGGCGGTTGGGGCTTTATTACGAGCGCCTCTGGCAATTCGCCCTGTGTCAGGCGCCCGATGTCGATCTGCTGGTGGCGAACCTGCCCATTCGCCATGGCGGCGATACCTTGGGCGAGATTGACCTGCTTCTGCGTGACCGGGAAGGTGTCCATCATCTGGAGCTGGCCGTCAAGTTCTACCTCGGACTGGGCGACGACAGCGCGCGGCACGATCGCTGGCTGGGCCCCGGCAGCCACGACCGACTCGACATCAAGCTGAGGCGCCTCTGTGACCACCAGTTGAGGCTGCCCTCGGTGCCCGCCGCGCAACTATTGCTCAGCGAACTGACCAGCGCCCCGATCAACAGCGCGCTGTGGCTAGGCGGCTATCTGTTCCAGCCGCTAGCAAGCGCCTGCTCCCCGCCTGCCGGCGCCAACCCCCAGCACCTAAGCGGGCGCTGGCTGCGTCACCACGATTGGCCGACGTTCGCTGAAAGCGACCACGAAACAGTCTGGCAACCCTTGCCCCGCCATGCCTGGTTGGCTCCTGCTCGCGTGCCGTGGAGCGCCGTCTGGCAGCGGCGCGATTTCGATCGGTGGGTCATCGACGTCGAGGGCCAACGCCAGGCGAAAATGCTGGTGCGCCTGGAGGAGCACGCAGATGGACACTGGCTCGAACAGGAGCGTCTGTTCCTGGTCCCAAGCGCCTGGCCGGCCCGCTGAACTGCACCTGACGTGAAAACGTCATCTGCATCCGGCAGACTTGTGCAGCCAACAGCACCTTCTTCCACCGCCAGGGTCAGCTCGATGAATTCGGACCAGGTCCAGTCATTCGCACCGGAACAATCGAGTCCGTGGACAATTTTCTTGCTATTCCTGCGCCTCGGGCTGACGTCATTCGGCGGTCCGGTGGCCCACTTGAGCTATTTTCGTGAAGAGTTCGTTCACCGCCAGCGCTGGCTTGACGAGCAGGGCTATGCGGATCTGGTAGCCCTCTGTCAGTTTCTACCCGGCCCGGCGAGCAGCCAGGTCGGAATTGCCATCGGCCTGCTGAGGGGCGGCTATCGCGGTTCGCTGGCGGCCTGGACAGGATTCACGCTGCCGTCAGCAATCGCCTTGGCGTTGTTCGCGCTGGGCATCGGCCATTTGGGCGATGGTTTGCCCGAGGGGCTTCTCCACGGCCTTAAAATCGTCGCGGTCGCCGTAGTCGCTCAGGCGGTATGGGGAATGGCGCGTAACCTATGCACCGATGGCCCGCGAATCGCGATCGCACTGCTGGCTGCCTGCGCTGTTCTGCTGTTGGCCAGTGCCTGGGCGCAACTGGTCGTCATCGCAATCGCCGGCCTGGCTGGATTGGTGTTGTTTCGCCCTGCTGCCATGTCCAACCCCACCCCTTTCAGGCCTCGCGTGGGGCAAACCACCGGCGCCTTGGCGTTGCTGCTGTTCTTTGCCTTGCTGCTTGTGCTGCCTGCATTAGCTGCCGCCTCGTCCAACCAGCTACTGGAAATGTTCGACAGCTTCTATCGCGCCGGCGCGTTGGTATTCGGTGGCGGCCATGTGGTGCTCCCGCTGCTGGAAGCAGAAGTCGTGCCCAACGGCTGGGTCAGCAATGACATTTTTATGGCCGGCTACGGCGCAGCCCAAGCAGTACCAGGGCCGCTATTCACGTTTTCTGCCTTTCTTGGGGCCTCGATTCACGGCGGCAGTAGCAGCCTGATCAACGCCGCGCTGTGCCTGATCGCCGTGTTCATACCATCGTTTCTGCTGGTGTTCGGCGCCATGCCGTTCTGGGACCGGTTGCGTGCCAATCGGCGCATGCAAGCAGCGCTGGGCGGGGTGAATGCTGCGGTCGTCGGGCTGTTGCTGGCAGCGCTATACGATCCGGTCTGGACCAGCGCGATTTTTGGCCCAGGCGATTTTGTCTTGGCGGCCATTGCCTTAGCGGCCCTGATGGTGTGGAAGTTGCCGCCCTGGCTGGTGGTACTGGCTGGCGGCATCGCCGGCTGGTTGCTCGCCATGCTGAGCTAGACTCTCGTCGGTTCAGCCGCTGCGTTCGGTTCGCCCGCCGGAACGCGCGAGATAACCGTTGCCCTGCTCACAGAGCAAGATCGCATAATCCTCGGCCGACAGCCCGTCGAGGCCGCCTCGCAGCGGATAAGCGCTGAAGCCCAGCTGCGTCAGCAGGAACACCGCGCTGGCGCTGCGTTTGCCGCTGTCGCAGTAGCAAAGATACAGCCGATCCTGCTTCAGCAATCGCGCCTTGAGCCGCAACAGATGCAGCGGCATCGTCAGCGCTTGCGGAGCATGTCCCTGTTGATACTCCTCCAACAGCCGAACATCCAGCCACTGGGCGCCCTGCTCGATCAGCGCATTCGCCTGTTCCAGGCTGAGCTCATCGACCACCGGCGCCTTCAATAGCGAAACGAAGTTCTCGCGTGCCAGCTTCAGCACACACGCATCCTCGATCAGCGTAACGGTAGCATTGCGCGGTCCGTCGGTAAGCAGCGCCTCTTCACCGAAGCAGGCCCCGACGTCCAGCTCCGCTACCACTTGCCCGGCGCTGCCAAGGCCGATCATGACCTCGGCGCGGCCGCTCTTGAGGAAGTAGCAACAATCACCGGCCTCACCTTCGCGCAACAGCACATGGCCAGCTGGCATATCGATGGCCTCAAGTCTGCCGAGCATGTCGCGTATGTTTGCAGGAGGCACTTTGGCGAACAGCGGATTCTCCAGCAACGTCTCAAGCCAGTCGGTCAACTCGCCTGCCGTCGCCAGCTCCAGCAGCAGATCGGCATTGGCATGCTGCCAGGACACTAGGCGATCGAGCTGCTCACTGTCGATGCACAGCACGCTGACATCTTCCAGCGCGCAGGCTTTGCTCAGCCGGGCGCCGGAAACCAACATATGGCAACTTTCAGACGAGCCAGCAACCAACCGCCGCTCGCCTTCCGGCGTCAGCAGCGAAAGGACGCCACTGAGCAGGAAATAGCTCAAACCCGATGGCGTCTGCTTATCGAACAGCACTTCGCCTGCTGCCAGGGCGCGCGGCACCAATTGATGGCGAATCTCTTGGAGATATCGAGGCGACAGTGTGTTGAGCGGAACCAGGCGGTGGAGTAGATCGGGAGGCAGCTGCTTATTCATCCATGAGTTCCAAAGGGGCGAGAGGTCAGCGCAGCAGCCCGTCCAGCTGCGCCTGGGCAGCTCTCCGGCCTTGCAGACCGCCGGTATGCACGAAGATGAGCCGCGTGCCGCAGGCAAAATAACCGCCCTGCACGTAAAGGCGCAATGCCATCATCGCCTTAGCCGTGTAAACAGGCTCCAGAGGAATACCTGAAACCGCTTCAGTCTCCAGCAGAAACCGAGCCAGCGGCTCGTCGAATCTACCGAAGCCTCCACGACTGGCGTCGACCAGCTGATACCCGGAGTCAGCAGTGCCGGCGTCTCGCAAAAGCCGGCTGACTTCGTCTGCAACGCCGTGCGAAGGCGGGCCTGCCAGCGCTCCGTGGACCATTCTTCTGCGCAGCTGCGCCTCGCCGATCACTAACCCAGCCAAGGTGGTACCCGTGCCCGCGGCAAGCCACCAGCCCTCACAATCATCCCAACCGATGGCGGCCAGGCGAGTTTGCACGTGGTCGACCAGCGGGGTGCAACCCCGTGCTCCAGCAAGCCCGCCGCCGCCTTCGGGTACGCAGTAGTAACCGGGGAACCGCTCCTGCCAGGAATTGAAGAAATCCGCCCGGTGCCGTTCGCGATAGCCGCCATAACCTAGCCAGTGCAGCTGCATGCCGAAGCGCTGCAAGTCTCCGACAGTGGCTGTCTGCTGCGGATTGCCACGCAGTAGCCCGACGCTGGCTAGGCCGTAACGCTTGGCCGCTGCGGCTAGCGCATGCAAATGATTGGAGTGAGGGCCGCCAAGGCTGATCAACCCTGACGCGCCGCTGGCTTGTGCCGCAGTTAGATGATGAGTGAGCTTGAACCACTTGTTCCCGGACAGCTCCGGATCGACCAGATCCAGCCGCAGCACGGCAACCTGAACATCGGCCTTGCGCAGCCAGGGCAGATCAAGCAGCTGCAGCGGCACTGAGGCCAGGCTGGGGATAAATGCAGAAATGATAGAAACCCTGTCAGCTACCGGTACGCAGTCGATCCTGAGACCGGTGCCTGGCGCAACAATTGGACTCGCCGATCACGAAGCGTGCAGGCGAGTCGACTTTGTCCAAGGGCATGTTGCAGCGCTCCCCAGTCGAGAGGCTGGCCACGCAGGTAGGTTGTTGATAATGCTGAACCCACTTGCCGTACTGCTCCTCGGAGACCGCACATTTAGCGGCGGCGTACGCTAGCGGATTCTCCTGATAGCGCGCCATATCCTGAAGCGCGATCGTCAGATGTCCGGCGCCGGGATGATAAGCCATGAACACCACGCCGATCCGCGACAGCCTTTCGAGCACTCGGTCCCCCGATTGCTCGGCCAGCACGCCCACCTGCTTCTGTAGCGCTTCGATCTCTTCCTGCAGTTGCGCATCCAGCTCGTTGCGATAAGCCAGCTCGACGTCCCGAATAGCAATCTGCTCCTTGTATTCAGCAACCGCTGCGGCGACCTGCACCTGCAGCTCGGTGTTGAAGCGCGCCCGTGCAGCATCGGCTTCGTCACGACTGTTCTGCTCAACCGCGCGCAGCTGCTGGCTCATCTCTTCACGGGTCTTCTGGAAGCCCTCGGCCTGTTCTGCGAGCTGGGCGCGAAGGTTCACTGTTTGCTGCTCACGCTCAAGCAGCTGCCCACGCAATCGGGTGATTTCATTTTGCAGCGTTGCCTGCTGTTGGGCGGCCAGATCCCGCAGTTTGGCGAGGTCGGCCTCGCGCATTTGTTCCAGGCTGGCAATGCGCAAACGCTGCTGCTTGATCAACTGCGCAGCCTTGAGCCGCTGTTCCTTTTCGAGCTGCTCGGTACGGCGAGTGGCAGCCTGCTTGGCCGCATCCGGCGCGTACCAAGTGTCTTCAGCCACCATTTGCAGACGCTCGGTGGGCAGGGTTTGTGGTGCCTCTTCTTCCACCAGCAGTCCCAGCTGGTTGCGCTTGATGCGATCACGCAACATGACAAAGTGGTTCTTGCCGGGCGTCAGGTCCGGGTCCCACAAGTGCATCTGGTGCCAGGACACCGGGCACTGGCTGCGACAGGCCAGGCGGATCGGCCCAGCACCGAGATCCGGCCCGCGCCCGGTGCGTTCGGCAAGGCTGCGCAGCGGGATATTCCAGCCACTGTCGGCTGATCCGTCCTCGTTGAAATCGAGATAGAAGAACACCGCCGCGCGAATCTGCAGGCGTGCATTGACCAGCACATACGCCACCCGCATCTGCTGATCGGCGAACTCCAGCATGCTCACCACCCCATCGAGCATGGCCTCGAACTCTGGGTAGAGCATTTCCTTGCAGACGCCGCCATCATTGAAGAACAGTACGGCTTCGACCGTCTGCGGTTTGATCTGCATGCTCGGTTCCTCAACAACTTGAACGGCCAGCGGGATATCCGCGCTACAGGCGCTCGGCGCTCGCTAGCCCATGGTTGGGCCGAAGTGTAGGGGAAAAAGCGAAACCGGCAATGTGACTGGGTTGGCAGCGACTTCGGCGCCAGGATTGGCTATCGAAACGCCACCGGCAAACTGTGAACGGGTTGGACTAAGCCGGTCGGCCCTTCATTGCCGCAAGCTGAGGTGCGAGACGCCTGCCCATTTCCTCACCGAGCGCCTGCAGCCCACTCATCGGCCGGATCATGACTTCGAAATCGGTAATCAGCCCAGCCTCATCGAAGCGAATCATGTCGATACCCTTGAGCTGACGATCACCGACGCGAGCGCTGAACTCCAACACGACGTCTGTGCCATCGGTGCTGGCCAGCTCGCGGTGATAGGCGAAGTCTTCGAATACCCTGACCACGGTATTCAGGATCAGATTGACCGCCGCAGCGCTCTCATAGGGGGTGAAGGCCATCGGCGAGCGAAACACCGCCTGCGGGTGCAGCAGCTCGGGTAACCGACTGAGATCGCCAGCTGCAATCATCTGATGCCAGCACTGTAAGGTTGCAGCAGCGGCCGGGTGTAGCGGAAGAGATGTGCTCACGTCGTTGCTCCTGTACAAAAAGCCCCGCTTGAAAGCGGGGCTTAGCTATCACACTTCAGCGGCTAGCCGCGAGCCCTGATTGATGGCGCGCTTGGCATCGAGCTCTGCGGCAACGTCGGCCCCTCCGATCAGATGGACCTTGCGCCCAGCCGCCTCCAGTTCGGCTTGCAGCTCCCGCAACGGGTCCTGGCCGGCGCAGACGATGACCGTATCGACTGCAAGCACCTGCGGCTCACCATCTGCCACACGGATATGCAGGCCCTTATCGTCGACCCCCAGATAATCGACAGCGCTGATCATCTGCACGTGCTTGTTCTTCAGCCCTGTGCGGTGAATCCAACCGGTCGTCTTGCCCAGGCCGTTACCAACCTTGGACTTCTTGCGTTGCAGCAGATACACCTGCCGTGCCGGTGCGTGTGGCTCAGGCTGAACGCCGGCCACCCCACCTCGAGCTTCCAGCGCTAGGTCGATACCCCACTCGCGCCAGAACGCCTCTCTGTCGAGACTGGTCGAGAGGCCGTTGTGAGTGATGAACTCCGACACATCGAAGCCGATCCCGCCGGCACCGATGACTGCTACGTGCTGCCCAACGGGCTTACGTTGCAGGATTGCGTCGATGTAGCTGATCACCATTGGATGATCGATACCTGGGATATCGGGCGTGCGTGGCGCAATTCCGGTTGCCAGGATGATCTCATCAAAACCGCCGGCTAGCAGATCAGCAGCGCTAACGCGCGTGTTCAGGCGGACGTCAACGCCAGTGCTCTGCAGCTTGCTCTTGAAGTAGCGTAGGGTTTCGAAGAACTCTTCCTTGCCCGGCACGAGCTTGGCGATATTGAACTGACCACCAATCTCATTGGCGGAATCGAACAGCGTTACCTGATGACCGCGCTCCGCCGCTACGGTAGCAGCTGCCAGGCCAGCCGGGCCGGCTCCCACAACGGCAATTTTCTTGATCGTGGTGGTGGGGATGTAATTCAGCTCTGTTTCGTAGCACGCCCGTGGGTTGACCAGGCAGGTGGTCAGCTTGCCGCTGAACGTGTGATCCAGGCAGGCCTGGTTGCAGCCGATACAGGTGTTAATGGTGTCGCTGCGGTCCGCTGCCGCCTTGTTGACGAAATCTGGATCGGCAAGGAATGGACGAGCCATGGAAACCATGTCTGCATCACCTTCTGCCAAGACCTGCTCGGCGACTTCCGGCGTGTTGATGCGGTTGGTCGTTACCAGCGGGATGCCGACGTGCCCGCGCAGTTTCGCCGTTACCTTGGTAAACGCCGCGCGTGGCACCTTGGTGGCGATAGTGGGAATGCGGGCCTCGTGCCAGCCAATGCCGGTATTGATCAAGGTGGCACCGGCCTGTTCAATGGCCTTGGCCAGCATCAGTACCTCGTCCCAGGAACTGCCGCCTTCCATTAGATCGAGCATCGACAGGCGATAGATGATGATGAACTCGCGGCCTACCGCTTCACGTACACGACGGACGATTTCTACAGGCAGACGCATACGGTTTTCGTAGCTGCCACCCCAACGGTCGGTGCGGTGATTGGTATGAGACACCAGGAACTGGTTAATGAAGTAGCCTTCCGATCCCATTATCTCGACGCCGTCATAGCCAGCCTTTTGAGCCAAACCTGCGCAATTGACGAAGTCACGGATCTGCTTCTCGATGCCCTCTTCGTCCAGCTCGCGTGGGGTAAAGGGGTTGATCGGCGCCTGGATGGCGCTTGGGCCCACTAGCTGAGGGCTGTAGGCATAACGCCCGGCGTGGAGAATCTGCATGCAGATCTTGCCACCTGCCTCGTGCACCGCCTGAGTGACCACCTTGTGCTCTTCGGCTTCCTCGAGGGTCGACAACTTAGCTGCTCCGGCGCGCACCGAACCTTCCTCGTTCGGGCCTACCCCACCCGTGACAATCAGACCCACGCCTCCACGTGCCCGCTCGGCGAAGAACGCGGCCATGCGCTCGAAACCATTGGGCATTTCTTCCAGCCCTGTATGCATCGAGCCCATCAGCGTGCGGTTGCGCAGCGTGGTAAACCCCAGGTCCAGCGGAGCCAGCAGATGCGGAAAAGCAGTCATGTTCGTTCCTCGATCAGGCGGCACAGCCAGTGCCAGAATTCGTCGGTCGGATCGCCGCGCCTCTGTCGGGCGCAGTCGCAATGCCGTGACGATAAACAGCACCCGCCACGCGCTCAATGACCGAAAATCACAACTACATGACTCAAATGCGCAAAACGCTTGGCAAGCGGCTGTGCGATGCCTAGTCTCTGCGGGAACATATCCAGCTCTGTAACCCATGCGCACCTATAGCAAGTTGCTCGGCCTCGCCGTGCTCGCCCTCGTGGCGCTCCTTATCTACCTCGACTGGACCCAAGACCGGGGCAGCGGCCCTCTGCTGTCTGACCTTCGGGTTCTTCCTATCGAGAGCCAGGGCCAGCCGGGTGAAACCGGCAACCTGCTCGGGATCGAAACCCGACTGATGCCGGCGGACTACCAGAGCCGCGAGCGGTTGCAATTGAAGTTCGCCACCTACCTGGACCAGGCGCGAAAAGCCGGACTGCTCAATCCCCGAACGGTTGTCGTGCTGCCAGAGCATGTCGGCACGGGCCTGTTCGCCCTCGGCGAGAAGCCTGAAGTCCAGCAGGCCCGCACGCTGCGCGACGCCGTGCAGTGGATGGCGCTGAGCAACCCTTGGGACTACTTGCGTGCGCTGCTGGGCAACGAAGGGGATGATCACCGTACTGAGGCCGTTCTAAAGATCAAGGCACGGAAGATGGCTGATGACTATCAGCTAATTTTCGGAGGCCTGGCGAAGGCGTACGGTGTGACACTCGTCGCCGGCTCGATCGTGCTGCCAGAACCCTATCTGGACGAGGGTCGACTACGGAGCGGTACCGGGCCGCTTCGGCAGGTCAGCCTCAGTTTCACGCCGGACGGCGAGGTACTGGGGCCACTGCAGTACAAGCAGAAACTGAGTCGTTATGAGCGCCGTTACAGCGAAGCGCTCGAAGGTCAGGCGCCATCGGTACTGCAGACACCGGCCGGTCGGTTGATCGTTTTGCTCGGCTGCGATGCCTATGCCCGGCATGTTGCCGACGAAGCGGAGCTAATTGCAGTACCGGGCGCACGTGACGAACCGCTGGCCACCTGCGGCGAGAACCTGGGCGTAACTGCAAAACTGGCGCGAATGGATGTCCATACGCTGGGGCTGCCCTGGAATCTCGTCGGTTCGCCTCGCAGGCCGACACGACACCATCACGGCGAGCCGGTGCGTTTGCGCAACCAGTGGCTGCCGAATCGACCATGAACCGTCAACGGGTCCGCCTTGGTGATCTCTCGGTTGGCTTCGTGCACAGCCTGGTCAGTGCCCTGCAGGAAAAGCAGATCGACCCCCAACCGCTGCTGGATGCGTATGGCCTCGATCATGCGCGGCTATCGGAGCCGCGAGCGCGGCTGTCTATTCCTCGCTACATGCGTCTGGGCCATGCGGCCATGCAGCTGGCGGGTGACCCAGGGCTAGGGCTTGAAATGGGGCGGCTGCGCAAGGCCGGCCACCTTGGCCTCGTCGGCGTGACCTCGACGCAAGCCCCTACGGTGCGCGAAGCCGCACGTGCACTGATTCGCTACGAGCCGCTCTATGCGTCCAATTACCGGGGCGCCTCAGGGTTCCACGAGGATGCATCTGGTGCCTGGCTCAGGTTCTATTCGATCAGCCCGTACAACAGCTACAACCGGTTCGTCGTGGACACCGTCTTGGCCAGCTGGGTTACGCAACTTGGCGCGGTCGCAGGCCAGCCGTTGACCCCGGTTGCAGTGCAAATTGAATTTCAACGCCCCGATTACGCTGCACGCTACGAAGCGTTCTTCGCAAGACCGATCGAATTCGGCGCCGAGCACAATCAACTGCGACTTGACCAGGCGACACTGGCGCTCCGCAACCCGGAGCACTGCCCGGGTACCTGGCGCCAGCTTCTCGAACTCTGCGAGGCGGAACTGGAGATTCGCACTCGAACCCGCAGCATCCGCGAGCGAGTGGCTCAGCTCCTCGGTCCGATGCTCAAGGGCCAGGAGCCCGATCTGCAGCAAGTTGCAGGACGATTGCAGTTACCGCCCTGGACGCTGCGTCGAAAGCTGGATGAAGAAGGCACCAGTTACCGCGCGATTCTCAACGACACTCGCCGCGATCTTGCCATGGCCTACATTCGGGACACCGAATCGGCGTTCGGCGAGATTGCCTGGTTACTCGGATTCTCTTCGGCGGAAGCCTTCCAACGCGCATTCAAACGCTGGAGCGGCCAGACACCGGGAGAATATCGACGCGCACAACGGCGCGCCGACTGATTCCGTCAAAGCTCGAAGGCGTCGTCAGCAGGCTCCGGCCCATCCTGCTCAGATGCGTGCCACTCGAGAATTTCGTCTTGATAGTCATCCATAGAAACGATCCTCTTCTTCGGGTTGCCCAGTTCTGCGTTTCAAAGTCCATGCCAGCGAAACTAACCTGCGTACATGACCGAAACATGAAGCGCTTCACACGGCGGATGACCAATAAATAGCCCGAGCGGGCTGCTGCCACAACGCGCCATATCGCCGCAGGCCGCAGATAGGCTCTAGCGCGGCGGTTAGGGCGATGTCAGACCCGCCGCGGTCATCGCCTGGCGCAGCAGCCAGGCAACCACGCCCAGCGCGAGAACGCTGGCCGACCAGATCAAAACCAACCAGGTCATGCGCTTCCACAGCGGTTTGGGTCTGGCTGCACCGCTTTCGTGCTTGTTTTGCATATATCGCTCCGTGACGGCCCGTTTCAGTGGTAGCCGTCCTCTGCACTGACCTTGCCGCGGAATACGTAGTAACTCCACGCGGTGTACATCAGGATCAGCGGGATGATCAGCAGCGCCCCGACCAGGGTGAACCCCTGGCTCTGAGGCGGTGCGGCGGCGTCCCAGATACTGATGGACGGCGGAATGATGTTCGGCCAGAGGCTGATTCCGAGTCCGCTGTAGCCCAGGAAAATCAGCGCCAGGGTGAACAGGAATGGCGAGTAGTGAGCGTAACGCTTGATCGATCGAAGCAGCCCGAACGTACATGCCAGCACCAGAATCGGCACCGGCAGGAACAGGATTAGGTTCGGCATGCTGAACCAGCGCTCAGCGATATCCGGATGGGTCAGCGGTGTCCAGATACTGACGATCCCGGTTACGGCCAGCACGGCCCAAACCAGCGGAATGCCGATGTCATGCATGCGCTTTTGCAGATCGCCAGCGGTCTTCATGATCAGCCAGGTGCAGCCCAGCAAGGCATACGCCACGATCAGCGCCACGCCGCAGAACACCGAGAACGGTGTCAGCCAGTCCAGCGGACCACCGGCATAAGCTCGATCGACCACGGGGAAGCCATGAATGAAGGCGCCAAGTGCGACCCCCTGGAAGAAGGTCGCCGCCAGCGAGCCGCCAACGAAGGCCTTGTCCCACACATGCTGACGAGACGCGCTGGCCTTGAAGCGAAATTCGAACGCCACACCACGGAAGATCAACCCCATCAGCATGAAGATGATCGGCAGGTATAGCGCCGAAAGCACGACGGAATAGGCAAGCGGGAACGCTGCGAACAGCCCTGCACCGCCCAGTACCAGCCACGTCTCGTTGCCGTCCCAAATCGGCGCCACGGTGTTCATCGCGACGTCCCGCTCGGAGGTATCGGCCAGAAACGGAAAGAGAATGCCGATACCCAGATCGAACCCGTCCATCACCACGTACATCATGATGCCGAAGATGATGATGACGGCCCAGATCAGCGAAAGATCAATACCCATAACTCAGTTCCTCTCGCCCAGTTTGTCGCCATGATCGTGCGGTATCGCCTCGTCTGCGGCGGACAGCGGCCGCATTGGCGTGCGCTTCTCCCCCGGCCCACCGGCGCCCTTCTCGTCTCCCTCGTTGATGATTGGCCCTTTGCCGATCAGACGCAGGACGTAGACGAACCCTATGCCGAACACCGCAAAGTAGATCAGGACGAACATCGCCAGGGTCAGACCAAGCTGCCCGGCGCCATGGTTGGATACTGCATCGGCGGTCCGCATGATCCCGTACACCACCCACGGCTGCCGCCCAACCTCGGTGGTAAACCAACCGGCGAGAATTGCGAGAATCCCCGACGGGCCCATCAGCAATGCGAGGCGCAAGAAGGGCTTGGAGTGGAACAGCCTGCCACCTCGACGCAGCCACAGACTCCAGAAGCCTGTGACGATCATCAGCAGACCGAGCGCGACCATCACACGGAAGGTCCAGAACACAATGGTGGAATTGGGCCGGTCTTCTTTGGGGAAATCCTTCAGCGCCGGGATCTGCTCGGTCAGGCTGTGCTTGAGAATCAGGCTACCGAGGTACGGAATTTCGACCTTGTAGCGGGTTTCTTCGCGCTCCATATCCGGCCAGCCAAACAGCAACAACGGAGTAGGCTCACCTGACGAGTTGTCCCAATGACCTTCCATCGCGGCGATCTTCGCCGGCTGGTATTCAAGCGTGTTGAGCCCGTGAAAATCTCCAACCACGGCCTGGATCGGCGCAACGATCAGCGCCATCCACATCGCCATGGAAAGCATCTTTCGCACCGCCGGGTTGTCATTGCCGCGCAGCAGGTGCCAAGCGGCAGATGCGCCGACCATGAACGCAGTCGCGAGAAAGGCAGCAATCGCCATGTGCGTCAGACGGTACGGGAACGAGGGGTTGAATACGATGGCAAACCAGTCCACTGGGATCACGATGCCATCGATGATCTCGTGCCCTTGCGGTGTGTGCATCCAGCTGTTCGAAGCCAGGATCCAGAACGTGGAGATCAGGGTGCCGACTGCCACCATCAGCGTCGAAAAGAAATGCAGCCCGGCGCCCACGCGATTCCAGCCAAACAGCATGACACCGAGGAAACCGGCTTCAAGGAAGAAAGCGGTCAGCACCTCGTAAGCCAGCAATGGCCCCGTGACGCTTCCAGCGAATTCGGAATAGGCGCTCCAGTTCGTACCGAACTGGTAGGCCATGACGATCCCCGATACCACACCCATTCCGAAGTTGACGGCGAATATCTTGAGCCAGAAATGGTAGAGGTCTCGATAGACCTGGCGCTTGGTTTTCAGCCACAACCCTTCCAGCACTGCCAGGAAACTCGCCAACCCGATGGTGATCGCTGGAAAGATGATGTGGAAGGAAATCGTGAAAGCAAACTGGATACGCGCAAGTTCAAGCGCTTCCAAACCGAACATTAACCACCCCTCGTCAGTACGCCATCAGCCCCTGGCTTGTTAGTCACAACACGCATTACTGACAGCATTTAACCGCAAGGGTGCGCCGGATACCCCGTTACAGGTTGACGCAGGTCAAGGTAAAACAGCCAAGGATGTGGCCATGCCCCTCCACTTTGGCCTTTTTTGTGGCTCAGCTGCGGCCATCAGCCGCGCCGGGAATACGCGTAGCGCGTCGGAAGGTCACTACGCAATGCACCAGCAAGACTTAGGCCCCCTGCATCAGCCCCGGAAGTAACCAACCTTTCGATTCAATTCCTGGGCGAGCGTCGTCAGGTCTCTGCTCGAAGCGGCAACCTGATTTGAGGCGGCCGAGCTGGCCACTGCGGAGTCATGGATGCGCGTCACGCTCTGGTTGACCTCCTCGGCCACCGCGCTCTGCTCCTCGGATGCCGTGGCGATCTGGGCATTCATTTCGTTGATCGAGCCAACCTCCTGGCGGATCTTCGACAGAGCGCCCTCCGCCTCGAGGGTCTGCTCGACCGTCTGCTGCGCCATTCGCTTGCTGGTTTGCATCACCTCAGCCGCCTTGCTTGCTCCCGCCTGCAACGACTCGATCATTTCGCTGATCTCGCTTGACGATTGCTGAGTCCGGTTCGCCAACGACCGCACCTCGTCCGCCACCACTGCAAAGCCTCGACCATGCTCACCGGCGCGTGCGGCCTCGATGGCAGCATTAAGCGCCAGCAAATTGGTCTGCTCCGCAATGGCGGTAATGACCTGAAGAATCTTTTCGATGCTGCCGCTTTGCTTGGAGACCTGGCTAACCGTCTCGGTGGCTTGCTCGAGCACCTTGGCCAGATTGTGGATCGATATCGCCGTTTCACCCACCACTCGCGTGCCGGTCTCGACTTGCTCGTCGGCGCTCTTGGCGGCCATCGCGGCCCGGGCCGCAAAGTTTGCGACTTCACTGACAGTCGCCGCCATCTGATTGATGGCGGTCGCCACCTGCTCAGCCTCTGCGGACTGCTGCTGAATCTGCTGACTGCTGTTGGACGATGAGGTAAGCAGTTCTCCCGACGCGACACCCAGCCCGTCTGCGGCAGCACGAACCTCGGCGATGATGCCGGTCAGTCGACCGGCCATCTTCGCAGTTGCCCCCATTACGCTGTCCGGGTAGCGGGTGAGGATCACCTGGCCGAGATCGCCGTCGGCAAGGTTGCCAATTACCCGCGCCACTTCATCAGGCTCAGCACCAAGGGTCGATCGCAACTTGCGGATGATCAGCATGGCGATAGCTGTGCCCAGCAAAATCGCTAGACCAGTGACTGTGATGATAAGCACTAGAAAACCGCTAGCCGTATCGCGCACCACAGTCACTTGCTCGCTTATGGACGTTTCTTGGTGGTCGATAAAGGCATTGATCAGCCGAAGCCACTCGCTGTAAGCGCCAGCAACATTTTCCAAGAGAAAGGCATAAGCCTGCTCCGAGCCTTGAGCGAACCGCATGTCGACGACTTTTCGGGTCAGGTCGTTGGTCTTCGCTTCGATCGCTTCGATCTGCCCCATCAGCTGAAGCTCGACCGGGTCAGCCGTGCGCTGCGCAAGCATCGCCTTCATCGGGCCAGCGGAGTCGGCATATAACTTTGCAAGATGATCGATCTCCGCTATCCGACCTCGTGCGAAGTCAGCGTCAGCCGCGCTAACCGCGTCCCGTACGGCAATTGCGCGATCATGAACGCTTCCCCGGAAGTTGATCGCGTAGCGCTGCTTCAGACCCGCCTGAGAGCTGATGCTCTTCATGGTTCGATCGATCGTGTCGACCTTGAGCGCACTGACCATGGCCACGGCTGCCATCAACGCGAGAATGACGAAAAATCCGAGACCGAGGCGCTTGGATACTGACATCTGCTTGTTCATTGAGAGTCTCTGCATACGTGCTGCGCGGCAGCCGGGGATGAATGTCGTTACGCCGCGGCAAGAGAAGCTCTAGCCCACCCATAACTTGTACAGCAAGATGTCACAATGACATATGTTTGTACAAGTATTTAGCTCTTAAAATCGAAACAGCCGGCTTTTCGGCGCTAGAACACCTTCCAAGCAGTGCAAACCGCTACTTTAAATCTACGATGTACAATTTTTTTTGAGGGTCGTCGGAGTTGACGACAGGCAAGCGCATCGCGGCCAGACGCAAGCGCCTGACGCAAGATGAAGCGAAGAAGGAATACAGACGATAGAAACGAAAAAAGCGGCCGTAAGGCCGCTTTTCGCGTGGCTTCCGCAGAAGGGAAGCAAATATGGCGCAGCGGACGGGACTCGAACCCGCGACCCCCGGCGTGACAGGCCGGTATTCTAACCGACTGAACTACCGCTGCGCGTCGGCTGGACTTTCGTCCGACTCGCAAGGCGTTTAGTGTCAACCGTTAAGGCTGATGGCTGATCGCCCTGCGAGGCGCGCAATTTACGCACCAAGGGAAATCAAGTCAACAGTGTGTCGCGATTTTTTCAAAAATATTCCAAGCCCTCGTGGCCCCATCGCTCATTCCACGACCTCCGGGCACCTTTTGCCTGAAAAACAGTCAGTTGCACTGGCATACTCAAGTGCTTCTTTGTCATGGTCCGGGTCTACACTGGCACTCAAGCCCGCTGTTCATATTGTCAGCAACCGCCGCCGCGAGTCAGCGTTCATGACCATCAAACATTTGGTTTCACGGAGTGCCTAGCTTGGCTTTCCCCGCAGCACTGCAGAAAATTCGCCGGTTTGCGCCCTTGATCCTCAGCGCAGTCATTGTCGTGCTATTTGGTCTCTACCTGGCCAGTCAGGTCATGGCCTGGCTCAGACTGACCCAAACGCCGCCTGCAGCCATCACGGACAGCAGCCAACCCGCCGGGGCCGCACCTGATCTGGAGCGAATGGAAAGGTTGTTCGGTTCCCCGGCCTCGAGCGGACAAAGCTATACGCCCGGCGAATCGAGTTCTGATCTAACCTTGCTAGGCAGCTTCGTTCATGCCGACCCGGCTCGGTCGACTGCGATCATTCAGTTAAGCGGCCAACCGCCACAGCTTTATCGGGTCGATCAAGAACTGGAGTCAGGGGTACGCCTGTACAGCGTTCAACCCGACAGGGTTGAGGTAAAGCGTGGCGGTCGTATTGACAGCCTGTTCTTCCCAAGCGTCCGTTCTCCGACGGCCGTGCCCGATAGCCTGCCCGACTACAGTGAACCAGCGGAGATGGAAGCTCTCGATCCGCAAGCGGAGATGCTTCAGCAGCAAATGGAAGCACTCCGGCAACAAATGGAAGGGGCTACAAGCCCGACAGAAACCATGCCCTCCGACGAACAGACCACGGAAGACAACTGACCGATGCTGCCTTTTTCCTCCCGCCCGCTCATTGCATTGCTCGCCGCCGGTCTGCTCGCCGCCCCCCTGCCCCTGTACGCGGCCGATCCCGGAATCGAACCAAGCGAGACCCAACAGGACGGCTGGACGATCAACCTTAAGGACGCCGACATTCGGGCCTTCATTGACCAGATCAGCCAACTGACCGGACAGACCTTCATCGTTGATCCTCGCGTAAAGGGTCAGGTGAGCGTCGTATCGTCTACGACCCTCTCGCTGGAAGAGGTCTACCAATTGTTCCTGTCGGTCATGGCAACTCACGGCTTCAGCGTACTCACACAGGGTGAGGTCGCCAGAATCGTGCCGAACGCCGAAGCGAAATCGGAGGCCGGTGGCGGCCCGACTGGAGGGGATCTGCTGGAAACGCGCGTCATTCAGGTCCAACACACATCCGCCACCGAGCTGATCCCACTGATCCGCCCACTGGTTCCACAGTACGGACATCTCGCTGCGGTCAGCTCGGCGAACGCGTTGATCATCAGCGACCGTAGTGCCAACATCGCACGCATCGAAGAGCTGGTCCGACAGCTCGACCAAGCCCAGAACGACGATTACTCAGTAGTGAATCTGCAATATGGCTGGGCCGTCGACATCGCTGAAGTCCTGCGCAATACCCTGGCACGCGGCGAGGCCAAGGACACCGCAGGTGCGCAGATCATTGCCGATTCGCGCACCAATCGCCTGATCTTCACCGGACCGGAACTGGCGCGCCAGAAGCTGGCCAGCCTGGCCAAGACACTCGATACGCCCAGCACGCGCTCAGCCAATACGCGGGTGATTCGCCTTCGCCACAATGACGCCAAGTCGCTGGCCGAGATGCTCGGCGACATTTCCGAAGGCCTCGCCGAACAAGGGGATGGCGAGGTCCAAGGGGGAGCGGGACGTCAGCAGAACATTCTCATTCGCGCGGACGAGAGCCTCAACGCACTGGTCATGCTGGCGGAACCCGAACTTATCTCGACTCTCGAATCAATCGTGCGCCAACTCGATGTGCCGCGGGCGCAGGTGATGGTGGAGGCAGCCATCGTTGAGGTATCTGGCGATATCACCGACGCCCTTGGCGTGCAGTGGGCCGTAGATGCACGAGGTGGCACGGGCGGCGTAGGTGGAGTCAGTTTTGGCAATACAGGCCTTTCCATTGGTACTGTGCTCAACGCCATCAATGACAATGAAATCCCCAACAATCTGCCTGACGGTGCAATCATTGGCGTTGGCACCCGTAGCTTTGGTGCACTGATCACCGCACTTTCCGCCAACAGCAAAAGCAACCTACTCTCCACCCCGAGCTTGTTGACGCTGGACAATCAGGAAGCCGAAATCCTGGTTGGCCAGAACGTGCCGTTCCAAACCGGCACCTACACAACCGACGCTTCCGGCGCAAACAACCCGTTTACGACCATTGAGCGGGAGGACATTGGTGTCACGCTCAAGGTGGTTCCGCATATCAATGAGGGCGCCACGCTACGCCTGGAAATCGAGCAGGAGATCTCCTCGATTGCGCCATCCGCCAGCCTTTCTGCTCAGGCTGTCGACCTAGTCACCAACAAACGATCCATCAAAAGCACCATCCTCGCTGAGGATGGCCAGGTCATCGTACTGGGGGGATTGATTCAGGACGATGTGACCCGAACCGATTCGAAGGTGCCTCTGCTTGGCGACATCCCACTGCTAGGAGCGCTGTTCCGCTCAACGCAGGAAAGTCATATCAAACGCAATTTGATGGTGTTTTTGCGACCGACCGTGATTCGCGACCGTGCTGGTCTGGCAGCATTGTCGGGCAAGAAATACAGCGACATCCGAGTCATCGAAACCAACCCCGGCAGCCCGACCATTCTTCCGGCCACCCCGGAAGGTTTATTCGATGGACAGGGACAACCAGCCCCGGCGATCGACCTGCGCTCCAACGAGCCCGAGCAACGCAGCCGCATGCCCTCTACTCCCGCAACGCAACGTGCACCGCAAAGCTTCACACCGCAAACGCAGCCGCCAATTCAGGCGTCCTCTCGCTCAGGCTGGGCAGTGCAACTGGCAAGCCTGCAAAACGGTGACAGTGCTCAGGCGCTGGCGAGCAAGCTTCGCGAGGCGGGCTTTGACGCCTACCTGCGCATTACCGGCCGGACGCATCGGGTGTTCGTGGGTCCGATAGACAGCCGCCGGGAGGCCAATCGGGTTCGAGAAGAACTGGCGACTGAACAGCGCCTTGACGGTTTCGTGGTGAATTTCGAGCCGGTAAAGGACTGAAATTGCAACTTCAGCACACGACGCTCGCGCTGATCCGTGTTCCATAAAAAAAGGACCCCGCTCTTAACGGGGTCCTTTTCGCCTGACCGTATTGATTTAGAGCGCCGCCAACCCTCGGGCGAGATCAGCTTGTAGATCAACCACGTCCTCGAGCCCCACGGCCACCCTTATCAAGCTATCGCGAATGCCTGCTTTGGCACGGTCTTCGGCAGAGAGCCGCCCGTGGGTCGTCGAGCCAGGATGGGTGATGGTGGTCTTGCTATCACCCAGGTTCGCCGTGATGGAAATCAAGCGGGTGGCATCGATGAAACGCCAGGCACCCTCCTTGCCCCCCCCCACCTCAAAGCTCAGCACCGCACCAAAGTCTTTCTGTTGACGCTTGGCCAATTCGTGTTGAGGGTGGCTGGGCAAGCCTGCGTAGTAGACTTTCTCAATCCCCGGCTGTTGCTCCAGCCACTCGGCTAACGTACGAGCACTGGCGCAATGGGCCTGCATACGCAGGCGCAGCGTTTCCAGGCCCTTGAGAAATATCCAGGCGTTGAACGGGCTGAGCGTTGGTCCTGCGGTGCGCAAAAAGCCCACGACTTCCTTCATCTGCTCCGCACGACCGGCAACCACACCGCCCAGACAACGGCCCTGACCATCGATGTACTTCGTGGCGGAATGAATGACGATGTCGGCACCCAGTGCCAAAGGCTGCTGGAGAACTGGCGTGCAGAAGCAATTATCCACGGCGAGCATCGCACCATTGCTATGACACAACGCCGCCAGCTCGGCGATGTCGACCAGCTCAGCCAGCGGGTTGGATGGCGACTCGACGAAGACCAACTTGGTGTTGGGCTTGAATGCCGGCGCCCAGGCTGCAAGCTCGGTAAGCGGTACGTAGTCGACCTCGAGCCCGAAGCGCTTGAGATATTTTTCGAACAACGAAACCGTAGCACCGAAAACGCTGCGCGACACGAGCACATGATCGCCAGCAGAACACAAGCTCATCACCATGGCCAGAATCGCCGACATCCCAGAGGCGGTCGCTACCGCTTGCTCGGCGCCCTCCATAGCAGCGATACGCTCTTCGAACGCTCGCACGGTGGGATTGGTATAGCGTGAATAGACATTACCCGACACCTCACCGGAAAAACGTGAGGCAGCGTCAGCGGCACTCCGGAACACATAGCTGGAGGTGAAGAACAGCGCTTCGCCATGCTCACCCTCAGGCGAGCGGCGCTGGCCCGCTCGAACAGCCAGCGTATCCATGCTCGCACCAGACAAATCACTGTCCAGCCGGCCTGCGTCCCAGTCGGTTGTCATAGTCGTTTTCCACCTTGAACCGAGGCGGCATGGCCGCCAGGTTGTCGATCAGTTGTTATAGAGGTCGATTATCGCGCTGCCAGCGACACCCTTGCTCTTGCTGAGGTCATTGCGGGCCTGTTCGATCTTGTGCAAATAGACATCATCGATGTCGCCAGTCACATACTTACCGTCAAACACTGCGCAATCGAAGTTCTCTATCTTTACCTTACCGCCACCAACTGCATCTATCAGGTCCGGCAAATCCTGGTAGATCAGCCAGTCGGCGCCTATCAGCTCTGCGACCTCCTCGGTGCTGCGATTGTGCGCGATGAGTTCGTGTGCACTGGGCATGTCGATCCCATAAACGTTCGGGTAGCGAACGGCTGGCGCTGCAGAACAGAAATAGACGTTTTTCGCCCCGGCTTCCCGGGCCATCTGAATGATCTGTTTGCAGGTCGTTCCCCGGACGATGGAGTCGTCCACGAGCATGACGTTCTTACCGCGAAACTCAAGGTCGATGGCGTTGAGTTTTTGCCGTACCGATTTCTTGCGTGCGGCCTGGCCGGGCATGATGAAGGTCCGACCGATGTAGCGATTTTTGACGAAGCCTTCGCGGAACTTCACGCCCAGTCGGTTGGCCAGTTCCAATGCAGCCGTACGGCTGGTGTCGGGAATTGGGATGACGACATCAATATCGTGCTCGGGCCGCTCCCGGAGGATTTTGTCGGCCAGTTTCTCGCCCATGCGCAGGCGCGCTTTGTATACGGAAACGCCATCCATCAGCGAGTCTGAACGCGCAAGATAGACATGCTCGAAGATACAAGGCGCGTAGCGCGGATTCGGCGCGCACTGACGGGTGTGCAGCTTGCCATCTGCCGTGATGTATACCGCCTCGCCCGGTGCCAGATCTCGGATCAGCGAAAAGCCCAGCACGTCCAGCGCAACGCTTTCGGACGCGATCATGTACTCCACACCCTGATCGGTGTGCCGCTGCCCGAACACGATTGGACGGATTGCATGCGGATCGCGGAAGCCAACGATGCCATAGCCGGTCACCATGGCCACCACTGCATAACCACCTACACAACGTTCATGCACCTTGGCGACGGCAGCAAAGACATCCTCCTCGGTGGGCTGCAGCTTGCCACGCACTGCCAGCTCATGGGCGAAGACGTTGAGCAGCACTTCCGAGTCGGAATTCGTGTTTACATGGCGCAGGTCGGACTCGTAAATCTCCTTGGTCAACTGGTCGACGTTGGTCAAGTTGCCGTTATGCGCCAGCGTGATGCCATAAGGCGAGTTCACATAAAACGGCTGTGCTTCCGCCGAGCTAGAGCTGCCCGCGGTGGGGTAACGCACGTGACCAATACCCATGTTGCCCACCAGGCGCTGCATGTGACGCTGCTGAAACACGTCCCGAACCAGCCCGTTGTCCTTGCGCAGAAACAGCTTGCCTCTGTCGCTGGTCACGATTCCGGCTGCGTCCTGCCCACGATGTTGCAGAACGGTAAGCGCGTCATACAACGCCTGATTGACGTTCGACTTACCGACAATGCCGACAATGCCACACATGCAAGGAACCTCTCAGTTGTTACAGGCTGATCCGGACATCACACAGGTTTTAGCCGTGCCGAGTCCTTCTAAAGATTGCTCGTCTTAGCTTGAAGCATCGAGCGAGCCGGCCACCCACTGGCTTCCAAACCCAAGGATCAGGTTCTTCGACCAGTCAGCAACCAACAGAAAATGAGGTAGCAACGTTGACTCTCGCCACCAGGGATCCTGCTGGACCGGGGCGAGGCTGAGCAGACCAACCAACACCACGACCAGCAGGCCCCCTCGAGCCGCCCCGAATACCATTCCAAGGAAGCGATCCGTACCGGAGAGGCCGGTGACGCGCACCAGCTCTCCCACGAGAAAATTAACCAGTGCGCCAACTAGTAACGTCACTACAAACAAGATTACGCACGCTGCGATGACTTGAAAGGAAGGTGTGCTGATGAAGTCCGCGAGATGGTGTGAAAGCGCACCACCGAACATCCAGGCGATGACGCCAGCAATGATCCAGGTGAGCAGGGAAAGCGCTTCCTTGACGAAACCGCGCTTCAAACTGATCAGGCTGGAAATGACCACAACGGCGATGAACGCCCAATCGACCCAGGTGAATGCCACAGGGTTTCCTGCAAAGGAGAAAGGCGGCGCATTTTACCAGAGCGCAAGCCAGGGAGTAAGCACCGCGTAGGTGCCCTCCAGGCTGCCGCCTAAACGAACTGGAACGCCGTTATGAGTCAGCCTTGCTCTGGCTTGAAACGTACAACGAACCCGTCGAGCTTCTGCTGTCGCTGCAATTGGTCCCGCAGACGATTGGCTTCCGCCCGCTCCACCAAAGGCCCCACGAACACCCGGTTCATCCCGTCAGCAGTACGTATGTAGGCGTTGTAGCCTTGAGATCGTAGTGTTTTCTCGAGCTTGTCGGCGTTTTCACGGCTGGAAAGGCTGGCCAGCTGAACAGACCAACTGACCGGCAGATTGGCTGCGTCCAACCGCTGCCCATCAGCCGCTGCCGGCTTGACCGGTGGAGGCGGAGCGCTTGCCGACTCGGGAGTGACCGGAGCAGGCTGTGATCCCACAGGAGCAGCATTGATGGGGTCCGCCGGGCTATTGGATTCAGCCACAGGCCCTTCTTCGATAATTTCGTAATTTTCTGGGATCGGGTCGACCTCTGGCTCAGGTACCTCTACAGGCTGTGTCTCGATTGCCGGTGTAGCCGGTGTTTCAGGCATTGCGGGCGGATCGACGGCAACCTGCTGGCCCGCATCATCACGATTGAAAAGCATCGGCACGAATATCACGGCCAGCGCAACAAGCACCAACGCGCCGACGATACGTTGCAACAATCCTCTATCCACCAAGAGCATGCCCTCCACCAGATGCGTGCCGATCAAGCCAGGCCAGCGCTTCAGCCACGCAATAAAAAGACCCAAACACCACTATCTCATCGCCCTCGCGCGCCTCATCACATTGCCGCTGGAGCGCCTCGGAGATGCCAGTGTAGATAGTGACCGCCTCGCCGCGCTCCATCAATGCCGAACGCAACTCGTCCGCAGAGCGCGAGCGATGGGTGGGTAATGGTGCGACTGCCCAAGCATCAAAAACAGTCGCCAGCGCGTCAATGACACCCGAGAGATCCTTGTCAGCCAAAAGACCGAACACCGCGAGGCGGCGACCGGGCTTCGACTCCCGATGGAGCTGCTCAGCCAGATAGACAGCTGCGTGCGGGTTATGCCCAACGTCTAGCATTACCGAAAGCTCAACGCCGCGGCAGTAGACGGTACGGCGATCCAGGCGTCCGGTAACTCGGGTGCTCTGTAGCGCCTCGACCAGTCGCTCAGGCTGCCAAGACGACTCGAGCAATGCAAACGCCTGTAGCGCTAGCGCAGCGTTATCCAGTGGCAGGGTCAGCATCGGAAGATCTAACAGCTCTCGGACGGCGCCTTGGGCGTCTATACCACGCCAATGCCAGCAGGTTGCTTCCCTACGCAGGTCGAAATCGCGCCCACGGACGATAAGCGGCACAGCGGACCGAGCCGCGCTTTCCAGCATCGATTCTGGAGGGTCGGCGTCACCACATACCGCGGGCTTTGCAGCACGAAATATTCCGGCCTTTTCAAACGCCACGCTTTCGCGGGTCGTTCCAAGCCATTCGGCATGATCCAAGCCAATATTGGTTACTACTGCCACGTCGGCGTCCACGATATTTACCGCATCGAGACGCCCACCAAGCCCGACCTCCAATACCACGGCATCGAGCGCCTCACGCTCGAAAAGCCAGAAAGCAGCCAGCGTGCCCATTTCGAAATAGGTGAGAGAAACAGAGCCACGCGCTTGCTCGACCGCCTCGAACGCTTCGCACAATGCCTCGTCTGTCGCATCGACTTGGTTGAAACGAACCCGCTCGTTGTAGCGCAACAGATGCGGCGAGCTGTAGACACCGACCGTCTTGCCCTGCCCCACCAACATTCGAGCAATGAAGGCGCAGGTGGATCCCTTGCCATTGGTACCTGTAACGGTGACGACCTGGCGAGCTGGACGCGTTAGCCCAAGCCTCGCGGCCACCTCCCGGCATCGTTCAAGGCCCATATCAATGGCAACGGGATGCAGCTGTTCAAGGTATCCGAGCCAGTCCTCCAGGCTCCGCTGGGTCATGCGTCAGCCGTGACCAAAGCGGGCTCACCTGGAGTAGGCATTTGCTGCAGCTGAGCCAGAAGACGCGACAGACGAGCGCGCAACTCGGAACGAGGAACGATCAGGTCGATAGCGCCGTGATCAAGCAAGAACTCACTGCGCTGGAACCCTTCCGGTAGTTTTTCGCGCACAGTCTGCTCGATCACACGCGGGCCAGCAAAACCGATGAGCGCTTTAGGCTCCGCAACAATGACATCCCCCAGCATGGCCAGACTCGCCGATACGCCACCATAAACCGGGTCGGTGAGGACGGAGATGAATGGCAACCCCTCTTCGCGCATACGAGCCAGGACAGCGGAGGTTTTGGCCATCTGCATCAACGAGATCAGCGCTTCTTGCATACGAGCGCCACCGGATGCTGCGAAGCAGACCAGAGGGCAGCGTTGCTCAAGCGCAGCATTCGCAGCACGCACAAAACGCTCGCCAACTATTGCTCCCATGGAGCCGCCCATGAAGGAAAATTCGAATGCACAGGCCACTACTGGCATATGCATCAAGGTTCCGCGCATCGCAATCAGAGCGTCCTTTTCCCCGGTTTGTTTCTGCGCAGCGGAGAGGCGATCCTTATACTTTTTGCTGTCCCGGAATTTCAATCGGTCAACAGGCTCGAGGTCCGCAGCTATTTCTTCACGCCCTTCCTTATCAAGGAAGATGTCCAGACGGGTGCGTGCGTCAATCCGCATGTGATGCTGACACTTCGGGCAAACGTCCAGAGTTTTTTCAAGCTCCGGCCGATAGAGGACTGCCTCACACGACGGGCATTTGTGCCACAGCCCTTCGGGCACTGAGCTTTTCTGCGTTTCCGAGCGCATGATCGAGGGGATCAGCTTGTCTACCAGCCAGTTGCTCATGCTTTTATTCTCCACAGCTTGTCAGTCCCGCGCGTAACGTCTGCACGCACCGGCAAATTCATCGTTGCGACCGGTCTCCAATCGGAGCTCACTGCGTCGCGTAAGCGATAGGCCTTAAGGCGCTGTCGCTGAGACTCGAGTCATCGCGCATCTACGGCGATGCATGAATGGCGGCTCGCCAGCACAGCGAACTGTAACTGGACGGCAAACGCCCTAGGTTCGTCACATCGACGCCCTTATCAACCGAACGAATTCCCTCACACAATCAGGATCTTTAATGCCTTTGCTGAGCTCCACTCCGCCGCTGACATCGACGGCAAATGGCCGCACTTCGGCCACAGCCTGCTGGACGTTTTGGCACGTGAGCCCGCCAGCGAGTATCAAGGGCTTGGGCAGATCAGCCGGGATCAGTGACCAGTCGAAAACTTCTCCAGTCCCACCTGGAACGCCTGCAACGAACGTATCAAGCAGAATGGCACTGGCGCCCGCATAGCGCGCAACCTGCCGTCGAACATCCTCGCCCGCCTGGACTCGGAGTGCCTTGTACCAAGGCCGACAGAACCCTTCGCAGTCGGCGGGGGCTTCGTCACCGTGAAACTGAAGCATGTCCAGCGGCACCGCATCTAACGTTTCGTTGATCTCGCAACGCGACGCGTTAACGAATAAGCCTACAGTGGTGACGAACGGCGGAAGTGCGGCAACGATTCTCTGCGCCTGCTGAATGCTGACGGCCCGAGGGCTCTTGGCATAGAACACAAGGCCGATTGCGTCCGCCCCGGCATCAGCTGCGACAAGCGCATCCTCGACTCGGGTTATTCCACATATCTTGCTACGAACGATAGGCAACGGCGGACACCTGCGATAGAAGACCCAGGATGGTAACAAAAGCACCAGAGGCTGCAACCTGCATCGTTCAGCCGCACCACTACCTGCGCCGCGCCAGTTTCAGTTTGGGCTTTTTGCCTCAGCGCGGGAGTGCCCGTACATCCGGCAGGCCGGACAGAAAGTGCGGCCCCAAATAGCGTTCAGGTAATTGGAACTGATCGGGATAGTCCACCTGGACGAGGTACAGCCCGAAGGGGTGAGCCGTCACCCCTCCAGTTCGCCTTACCCGTGACACCAATACCTCCCGCGCCCATTTGACAGGTTGCTCGCCGGCGCCGATTGTCATGAGCACGCCAGCGAAGTTCCGGACCATATGATGCAGAAAAGCGTTGGCACGTACGTCGAGCACAATAAGTCTGCCATGCTGGAGCAATTCAAAATGATGAATCGTCTTGATGGGCGACTTTGCCTGGCATTGGCGCGCCCGAAATGCGCTGAAGTCATGAGTTCCGACGAAGGTCTTCGCCGCTTCACGCATGAGTGCGATATCCAGGGGACGGTGATTCCAGGTCACTTCCTCTGCTAGGTGGGCAGGCCGGATATGATCGTTGTAAATCACGTAACGGTAACGGCGGGCCATGGCACTGAACCGTGCATCGAAGCTGCGAGGCATCTCCTTGGCCCAAGTCACACTGATATCGCTGGGCAGATTTTGATTCGCACCCATCACCCAGGCGTGCATGGATCGTTTTACCAGCGTATCGAAATGCACGACCTGGGCACACGCATGAACGAGCGCATCGGTACGTCCAGCACAACTCAACGTGACCGAATGCCCCCCGGCGACCTTGCTCAAGGCGTTTTCTAAAGACAGCTGAATGGAGGGTACGCCGTCACGCTGCCTTTGGAAGCCACGATACCGGGCGCCTTTGTATTCAACCCCGAGGGCAATTCTGAAAACGTCAGCGGCAGCCGATGGGGCTGCCACTTGGTGTACTGCTTCGATCATAGTCAGGCTAGTTTAGCGAGCATCTCTCGCGCTTCTTGCTGCTGGGTGTCACTTCCCTCGCTCATGACCTCGTCAAGAATATCGCGAGCGCCCTCGGCATCGCCCATATCGATGTAAGCCCGCGCGAGGTCCAGCTTGGTGGTGGTTTCGTCGGTATCGGCAAAGAAATCGAAATCGTCGTCCAGAGCCTCGGCCGAAGACGTGGTCGGCTCAACTGCGCTTTCCGGCACTACTGCCGATGGATCAAGCGTCTCATTGTAATCCCGTGAAAGGTCGTCAAGCTCGGCCTCGACCACCTCCAACTCTGAGGAGAAAGTTTCCGGCGCCGACTCTGCAGCAGGCTCGTCATCCAATGACAGGTCAAATTCGTCGGGCATACTAGCGGGCTGCACAGGGTCAGCAAGCCCAAAGTCAAACTCTTCCACCGACTCGGTCGAGGCTGGCTTTGCCTCGTCACCGAGACCCAGCATCAGGTCTTCGTCACGAGTAGAACTGCTGGGCTGCTCGTCTAGATCAAGCGAGAAGCCGGCCAGCTCATCGTCCAATGACACATTCTCGGTTGCTGCTAGCTCGTCTAGATCGAAGGAGAAATCGTCGGCAGATTGCTCTTGGGCTGCGACCTCGAGACTGATTTCGTCGAAGTTGACATCATCCAATTCCGGCGTGGCTTCGCTAGCTGGCGCTACGGGTGCAACCGCCAGGTCATCGTCCAGCTCGAGATCATCGAGGCTCAGATCGAAGTCATCGTCCGCCTTTTGCTCCGTCACCGGGGCTGGCTCTTCCAGCTCGAGGTCATCCAGACTGAAGGTGTCAAAATCATCGTTTGTAGAGGCAGAGGCAGCCGCAGCACCAAAACCGGCCGCCGCCATCGCTGGATAACGGGCCTTTGTCTGCTCGATCTCCGCAAACGAACCACCTATTTCGCGAAGCTCAACCTCTTGCCTCGCGAATCCATCTCGATCGCCCAGTTCGGCATAGACCTCCATGAGCTTCAGCCGCAGGTCGCTACGCTGCGGCTCGTCGTTCAACGCGTTCTGTAGCAGTTCGGCAGCCTGGTTAAAACGACCGTAAGCAATATAGATATCCGCCTCGGCCAAGGGGTCATTACCCGCGCCAGCAAGCGAATCTGCTGATACCTGTTCAGCATCGTGCGCGGCGCCTAGATCGGCCGAATCGCTCTCAGACGACTCAAGCTCCGCCTGAGCGAGATAAAAATTATCAGTCGAATTGTCGGTAAGAAGGCTTTCCTGCAGTTCCGCCTCTTTCATGGCGTTACGACGTGACAGCACCATTAATCCGACCAGCAACAGCAGTAACGCGCTGCCGCCCAGAACACCGAGCAGAACGGGACTGCCCAACAACTCGTCGATGTAGCCATCGGTCTCTGGCTCTTGCGGATCGGCAACCGGCTCGGCCGGCACAACAGGTGCTTGCTCGGCCTGCGTAGGAGGCTCTATGGTTTCGCTCTGAGGGGCCTGCGACGCTGCGTCCGGGCTAGCATTGGCTCCATCACCAAGCTGAGAATCCCCTTCAGCAGCCTCGGGCGCAAGCTCAGCGCTTGTGCCAGTCTCTTCGGCCGAAGGGGTCAAAGGCGCAGCGACACCTGCCCCTGCTTCCGTCCCGGCCGCGAGCTGTGCCTGCAATTTTGCTAACTGGTCGTCTTTCAGCTGCATCAGACGCTGCAGCTTGTCCAGCTGCCCCTGCAGGTCGTTGAGACGATCCTTCAGGTCGAGATTTTCGCGACGGCTGGAATCGAGGCTCTCTTCGCTAACAGCTAGCTTGTCGCGCAATGCGGCCGCATCACCACCAGCTCCTTCATCACTTCCAATGGTCGACTTGCCAGGTTCTGGGGCAACTAGCCGGAGATTGTCACCCTGTTCGCTGCGCGACGGCGCAGCACCTGCCGAGCCACGCTGAGTGGCGTCGAGCTGACGAGCAGCTGGTGCTGCCGAGCCTGAAGCCTGGCGCCAGCTCGCGTTCTGCTGCGCGACCTGCTGAATCGCCTCGGCTTGCGAACGACTGCCAATTTGCTCGGCATTAGGAAGACGGAGCACCTGACCATTCTTCATGCGGTTGATGTTATTGCCAATAAAGGCGTTGGGATTAAGATCCTGAATGGCCAACATTGTTTGATGGACCGTGCCGCCCTGGCGTGCACGCTCAGCAATCTCCCACAGCGTGTCGTTAGGCGTGACCTTGTATTGGTCGCTTGACGACGCAGCGCTGGTGGCGGAGGAGGAAGCAGGTCGTGTCGCGACTTGCGGGACTGCGGCAGGCCGGGAAATCGGAGCAGCAACAGGCAGTTGCGGCGCGACCGAAGCGGCAATCTCCGGCGAGTAAAGTGGCGGGTCCAAAAGCAACGTGTACTCACGCAGGAGCCGCCCGCTTGGCCAGAGCACTTCGATCAGGAAATTAAGATAGGGTTCGCGGACCGGTTTGGTCGAAGACACCCGAATGACGCTTTTGCCGTCTGGGCGCAAAATCGGAGTAAAAGTCAGGTCAGTCAGGAAGTATTGGCGATCGACACCTGCCCGATTGAAATCTTCAGCGGACGCCAGAACCGGCACAACTTCACCGGGCGCTAACGTTTTCGCGTCCAGCAGTTCGATTTCAGCCACCAGCGGTTGATTCAGCGAGGACTTCAGCGTGACCTCGCCCAAACCCAGCGCATAAGCCATTTCGGAAGTCAGCGCGGTAGCAGCCGCGATTGCCAGCACCAGATTGCGAACCCGAACCATTGTGTAAATCCTTGTTTTTTAACTTTTCTCGGATCTTCGAGAGGGTCTTATAGTCACTGCCTGCGCCCGCCAGGTGGCGGTCCCCCGTCAGCGATAAGCCTAAACAGCGTTGTTAGCTAGAATAATTCTTCGAACTTCCAGCAAGTATCTTTTACAGATAGTGTTTTATCAACAACTCACCAGACCAGGCAGCGTTGCCCACTACGCCTTTTCGCACGTTATCAGACCCAATCCACAAATTAGCTCCGCGGGCTTCAAGCGAGTCGCAACTGCTGGCGACCCGTGCTCACCGAGTGCTGGCTTTTTCAAACCCTTGAAGCGCCCCACTGTAGCGGAAAGCATTCTTGACACTGAACATTCGAGACTTAACCCGACGAAATACCAGAGAAACGCCACCTCGGCTATGCCAGTCCGCATGCGTCTCGGTGGGTTTCGGCACAAAAAAAGCGCCGCGGGGTTGCCGAGGCGCTTCTGGTATCGCTTTCTAGTATTAACGCTCTAGGAGAATGCGCAACATGCGGCGTAACGGCTCGGCCGCCCCCCAAAGCAGCTGATCGCCGACGGTAAATGCACCGAGGTAATGCGATCCCATGTTCAGCTTGCGCAGGCGGCCGACCGGGACACTCAATGTGCCAGTCACCGAAGTCGGACTCAGCTCCTGCATGCTTGCGTCACGATGGTTCGGAACAAGCTTTACCCAAGGGTTGTGCTGGCTAATCATGCCTTCGATATCCGAGATAGGCACGTCCTTGTTCAGCTTGATGGTCAACGCTTGGCTGTGGCAACGCATGGCGCCGACACGAACACAAATACCATCCACCGGAATCGGGCTTTTGAATCGACCCAGGATCTTGTTGGTTTCCGCCTGGGCCTTCCATTCTTCGCGGCTCTGCCCGTTCGGTAGCTCCTTGTCGATGTAAGGGATCAAGCTACCGGCCAGTGGAACGCCAAAGTTATCGACCGGGAACGCCTCCGAGCGCTGGCATTCGGCAACTTTTCGATCGATGTCCAAAATAGCGCTAGCCGGGTCAGCAAGCTCGTCAGCGACCGAAGCATTGATACTACCCATCTGCTTGATCAGCTCGCGCATGTTCTGCGCACCTGCACCAGACGCGGCCTGATAAGTCATCGCACTCATCCAGTCGACCAGCCCATGCTCGAACAGACCGCCAAGCCCCATCAGCATCAAGCTGACGGTGCAATTGCCACCGATGTAGTTGAGTGTGCCCGCATCCAGCTGATGGTCGATGACCTTGCGGTTCACCGGGTCCAGCACGATAACCGCGTCGTCGTGCATGCGCAGCGTGGAAGCCGCATCGATCCAATAGCCCTTCCAGCCCGCCTCACGCAGCTTCGGGAAGACTTCACTGGTGTAGTCACCACCTTGGCAAGTGAGAATTACATCGAGAGTTTTCAGCTCATCGATGCTGTAGGCATCCTTCAGCGGCGCTATTTCCTTGCCGATCGAAGGACCCTGACCGCCGACGTTGGAGGTGGTAAAGAACACCGGCTCGATCAGGTCGAAATCCCGCTCCTCCAGCATCCGCTGCATGAGCACGGAACCAACCATACCGCGCCAACCGATCAGACCTACACGTTTCATCGCAACTACACCTATATATATGTGGCCCGCGGGACGGGCCGTCGATAAACAAAGACGCTTTCGGGTTCAAAAGCGCGGGCGCGTTGTTCATACACATCAAACACCACGCCTCGCACTATTCGGCGCTTCCGCCTAGCCGTCGCCCGCTAGCGCTATCAACGGCCGGTGCAATGGGGCCAGAGAGATTACAACTTCGCGAGCGCCGCGACTACCGCATCGCCCATCACCTGAGTATTCGCTTTTTCACAACCTTCGGACCAGATATCACCTGTTCGCAATCCCTGGTCGAGCACGTTGCTAACTGCCTTCTCGATCGCATCCGCGGCAGCGACCTGGTTGAAGCTGTAGCGAAGCATCATCGACACCGAGAGGATCGTTGCCAGCGGATTGGCGATACCCTTCCCGGCTATATCCGGAGCTGAACCATGGCAAGGCTCGAACATGCCTTTGTTGTTCGAGTCGAGAGAAGCAGAAGGCAGCATGCCGATCGAGCCGGTCAACATGGAAGCTTCGTCCGACAGAATGTCGCCGAACATGTTGTCGGTGACGATCACGTCGAACTGCTTCGGCGCGCGCACCAACTGCATCGCTGCGTTATCGACATACATATGGCTAAGCTCGACATCCGGATAATCTTTGCCGACCTCCTCCACAACAGCGCGCCACAGCTGACTGGATGCCAGTACGTTCGCCTTGTCCACCGAGCAGAGCTTCCTGCCTCGAACAAGAGCCATGTCGAAACCGACCTTGGCTATGCGGCGGATCTCGCTTTCGCTGTAGGGCAGCGTATCGAACGCCATACGCTCGCCATTTTCCAGCGTTTTGCTCTCACGGGGCTGACCGAAATAGATGCCGCCAGTCAGCTCCCGGACGATGAGAATATCCAGACCGGACACGATCTCCGGCTTCAGACTAGAGGCGGCCGCCAGCTGCGGGTACAGCAGCGCCGGGCGCAGATTCCCGAACAGGCCCAGCTGGGAGCGAATTTTCAACAAGCCACGCTCGGGGCGGATGGCCGGATCGATGGCGTCCCACTTCGGCCCGCCAACCGCGCCCAGCAGAATGGCGTCCGCCGCACGAGCACGCTCCAGCGTCTCGTCAGCCAGTGGTACGCCATATTTATCGACCGCCGCGCCACCCAGCTCGTCATAGCTCAACTCGAAATCGAGTTGAAACTTGTGGTTGGCCAGTTCCAGCACCTTGACCGCTTCGGCCATGATTTCAGGGCCGATACCGTCGCCCGGAAGAACTAAAATCTGCTTGGACATTGATAAATTTCCCTTTGTAATAACTGAAAGCCACGAGCAAGTTGCTTGAGCTCTCCGCTTCTTTATTTACTTAATAGCGCCAAACAACCAGGGCTGGTTCTGTTGATGACGGGTTTCAAACGTCTTGATGGCCTCAGCGTCTTGCAGAGTCAGGCCGATATCATCCAAGCCGTTAAGCAGGCAGTGCTTGCGAAATGCATCGACCTCGAAGCTGTACTGGACACCGTCCGGACGGGTAACCGTCTGAGCGGCAAGGTCTACAGTAAGCTGATAACCCTCAGTGGCCTCTGCCTGTTCGAACAGTCCGTCGACCTCGTCTTCCTTCAGGACGATCGGCAGCAGGCCATTCTTGAAACTATTGTTGTAGAAGATGTCGGCAAAGCTCGGCGCGATGATCGTCCGGAAGCCATATTCTTCCAGCGCCCAGGGCGCGTGCTCACGGGATGAACCGCAACCGAAGTTCTCACGCGCAAGCAGGACGCTAGCCCCCTGATAACGCGGAAAATTCAACACGAACTCCTGGTTCACGGGGCGAGTCGAACAATCCTGATTGGGCAGCCCGACATCCAGGTAGCGCCACTCATCGAACAGATTGGGCCCGAAACCGGTGCGTTTGATCGACTTGAGAAACTGCTTGGGGATGATCTGATCGGTGTCGACGTTGGCGCGGTCGAGCGGCGCGACGAGACCGGTATGCTGGGTAAATGCTCTCATGGTGGTCTCCTCAGGCCTGCATCAATTCACGAACGTCTACGAAACGACCAGTCACCGCAGCCGCGGCCGCCATTGCCGGGCTCACCAGATGCGTCCTGCCACCGGCACCCTGCCGACCTTCGAAGTTGCGGTTGGAGGTGGACGCGCAGTGCTCGCCACTGCCCAGCTTGTCCGGGTTCATCGCCAGACACATGGAGCAACCCGGCTCGCGCCATTCAAAGCCTGCCTCAACGAAAATCTTGTCCAGCCCCTCCGCCTCGGCCTGCCGCTTGACCAGCCCGGACCCCGGCACCACCATCGCTTGCTTGACCGTTGCGGCAACCTTACGACCCTTCGCCACTTCCGCTGCGGCGCGCAGGTCTTCGATCCGGGAGTTGGTGCAAGAACCGATGAAAACGCGATCGAGTTGAATGTCAGTGATCGGTTGGTTGGCTTGCAGCCCCATGTACTTCAGCGCGCGAGTGATGGAGTCACGCTTGACAGGGTCAGCTTCAACAGCCGGATCCGGCACGTTCTGGTCAACCGCCAGCACCATTTCAGGTGAGGTACCCCAGCTAACCTGTGGCTTAATGTCTTCGGCATTCAACTCCACGACCGTGTCAAAAATGGCATCTTCGTCAGAAATCAGCGTCTTCCAGAGCTCGACAGCCCGCTCCCAATCGGCGCCTTTGGGCGCAAAGGGTCGACCGTCCACATAAGCGATGGTTTTCTCGTCTGCAGCCACCATCCCTACGCGCGCCCCGGCCTCAATGGACATATTGCAGATGGTCATGCGCCCTTCCATCGAAAGGTCACGGATGGCACTGCCAGCGAACTCCAGCGCATGACCGTTGCCACCGGCCGTGCCGATCTTGCCAATCACGGCCAGAACGATGTCTTTGGCAGTCACGCCAAAGGGCAGCTTGCCCTCGACGCGCACCTGCATGTTCTTCATTTTTTTAGCGACCAGGCACTGCGTGGCGAGCACATGCTCGACTTCCGAAGTGCCGATGCCATGGGCCAGTGCAGCGAAAGCGCCATGCGTAGAGGTGTGCGAGTCCCCGCAGACCACTGTCATCCCCGGCAGGGTTGCTCCCTGCTCTGGGCCGATCACATGAACGATGCCCTGACGAACGTCGTTCATCTTGAATTCAAGAATGCCAAAGTCGTCGCAGTTCTCGTCCAAAGTCTGCACTTGGATACGGGAAACCTCATCGGCGATCGCTTCCAAGCCGCCCTGACGCTCGCCCTTGGTAGTCGGCACATTGTGATCCGGGGTGGCAATGTTGGCATCGATGCGCCATGGCTTGCGCCCGGCCAGGCGAAGCCCTTCAAACGCTTGCGGTGAGGTCACTTCGTGCAGGATATGACGGTCGATATAAATCAGTGACGAGCCATCATCGCGGCGCTTGACCTCGTGCATTTCCCAGAGCTTGTCGTAGAGCGTTTTGCCAGCCATCGGACTTTCCTCATCAGTGCGTTGGGCAATAGCCCTTTTGCTTATGAGGTCATGCTAGGGACTTGCAATGGATTACTCAAATTCATATTTTTCATCTTACTCATTCCTTATCGGAATACAGACATCTATCCTCATGCTAATGACGTCAGTCCAAAACCGATGACCGGAGCCAGCCATGGACCTCGCCAGCCTTAACGCTTTTATAGCAATCGCCGAGATGGGCAGCTTTTCCCTCGCCGCTGAGCGTCTGCATCTGACTCAGCCGGCCGTGAGCAAGCGCCTGGCTTCGCTGGAATCACAGCTGAGCGTGCGACTGTTTGATCGGCTTGGCCGGGAAATCGGGCTGACTGAAGCTGGCCGCGCGCTGCTACCTCGCGCTTATCAGATCCTCAACGTGCTGGACGATACCCGTCGTGCACTGACCAACCTCAACGGCGACGTCAGCGGACAACTGAGCCTGGCCACCAGTCACCACATCGGGCTGCATCGTCTACCACCGTTGCTGAGAGCCTTCACGCGCGCCTATCCGAAGGTGAATCTGGATATTCGTTTCCTTGATTCGGAGGTCGCTTACGATGAAGTTCTGCATGGTCGAGCCGAACTGGCCGTAATCACGCTGGCACCGCAGACCGCATCGCCGATCCGCGCGGTCAAGGTATGGGACGATCCACTGGACTTCGTCGTCGCCCCCGAACACCCGCTAGCCCAGAAGCCTGACATAACGCTAGCCGACGTCGCCGGCTTTCCTGCGGTATTTCCAGGTGGCAACACGTTCACCCATCACATCGCTCACCGGCTGTTCGAGCGTGAGAGGCTGACGCCTAATATCACGATGAGCACCAATTACATGGAGACCATCAAAATGATGGTTTCGATTGGGATCGCCTGGAGTGTGTTGCCCCGCACCATGCTTGATGATCAGGTAGTACGATTGCCCCTCTCGGGCATTCAACTGGCGAGGGAGCTCGGCTACATCACCCATACCGAGCGCACCCTGTCGAACGCGGCAAAGGCCTTCATGTCACTGCTGGAGGCCGACTAAGCGCACTTGCACTTTGCCACTAGCTACGGATAAGTTCGCGGGACAACAACAAGATCCAAGAGAGCCATGAGCATCGCCTACCGTCGAAACATCACGCAGACCCAGCTCTTCGAGGCCGCTCATGTTGCCGCCTGATGCCACGTCCGATGCCTCCCCAGGTGCACCACAACCATGGCAGGACGTTGCGCGCCTACTATCGATGCTTGACGGTGCAGGGCTCGGCCTGTGGTCCTGGGATGTTCAACGCGACGCCATGCATTGGTCCCTCGGCACGGGGAAGCTGTTCGGCCTGAGCGCGCCGCTCGTAGAGCTTTCTCCAGCTCGGTATCTCGAACTCGTCATCCCGGAAGACCGACCGCACGTCGAGACCGCAATATGTTCGATGCTCACTGGCGCCGAACCACGGTTCAGCTTCCGCCATCGCGTCTGCTGGCCAGACGCCAGTGTGCGGTGGCTTGAAATCGATGGGCAACGACAGGTCAATGAGAATGGGGAGACGACGCTGGTGGGCGTCATCCGCGACATCACCGACCGTCACATTCAGGCGCAGGCGCTGGAAGACAGCCAAGAACGCCTTGAGCTTGCACTCGCCTCCGCAGAGCTGGGCAACTGGGAATGGCACATTCCAAGCGACCGGCTCTATGCCTCGTCCAGGGCCTCCGAGCTGCAAGGTCTGGTAGAAGGCCCATTCGACGGATCGTTTCGTGAGTTTTTCCGCAGCGTCGCTGCGAACGACCGCAAGACCATGCGGGCGGCATACAGCGACCTCCTCGCCGGGCGTCGACAAACCTATCAGGCCACCTACCAGGCCAACCATCCAGACGGCACGATTCGGCACCTCGAAAGCACCGCCAAGCTCTACCGGGACGAGCGTGGCGCGCCCTTGCGCATGGCCGGAATTATCATCGACGCCACCGAACGGGTCCTACGTACACAGCACCTGGCGGCGTCGGAAGCGAAGTTCTCAGCTTTGTTTCAAGGCAGTCCAGACCCGATCTCCCTGTCCCGCATCCGCGACGGGGTTTTCATGGAGATCAACCCGAGCTTTGGCGTGGTGTTCGGTTGGGAGAGCGCCGATATCGTCGGGCGATCTGCTCCGGAAATCGGCATCTGGCAGGACGAACGGCAGCGAAAATCACTGTTCGAGCAACTGATGCGTGATCAACGGCTGGAGAACGCCGAGGCACAGTTCCGCACCAGGACAGGACAGATCGTCACTTGCGTGGTTTCCAGCCGGTTCATCCGCGTCGACCGCCGCCTGTGCATCGTCACCACTTTTCGTGACATTACCAAACGACAACAGGCCGAGGCGGCGCTGAAGGCCAGCGAGGTTAAATTCGCCAAGGCTTTTCATTCGAGCCCTGACGCCATCATCATCAGCGAGCGCGGCACGGGACGATTCATCGAGGTTAACGAAGGCTTCCAACGCCTCTCAGGCTACAGTCCCGAAGAAGCCATCGGCAGAACCTCTTATGAATTGGGCGTCTGGCCCAGCACGCAGCGCCAGGAGATTCTCGAACGGCTCGAACGTGACGGCCGGGTGACGAACTGGGAGATGGTCGGGCAGGATCGTCACGGTCGTTTAAAGCACATTGAAGTGTCGGTAGAACCCATCGTGCTGAACAACACAGATTGTCTGCTGTTATCCGCACGGGACATCAGCCAACTCAAGGCCGCCCACGCGCAAATTCACCACCTGGCCTATCACGACCCGTTGACTAACCTGCCTAACCGAACGCTGTTAATGGATCGCCTGACTCAGCAGACGGCGCTGCATAAACGCCACAAGCTGCGTGGGGCCCTACTGTTTCTCGACCTTGACCACTTCAAACACATCAACGACTCGCTTGGACATCCTGTCGGTGACGCGGTATTGAAAATGATCACTGCCCGCCTCGAGGCCAGCATCCGACAGGAGGACACCGTAGCCCGCTTGGGTGGCGATGAATTCGTTGTGCTACTCACCGGTTTGACGGGCAAGCGCTCGGAGGTGACCCGCCATGTCCGCCAGGTCGCCGAAAAACTTCGCACCCTCCTCGCCGAGCCTATGGTGTTCGAAGGCAACAGGCTGCAGGTAACGCCCAGTATCGGCATCGCCTTGATGCCTGATCACGGCGAGACGCCTGCCGATCTGCTGAAGCGCGCCGACATTGCGCTCTATCGGGCAAAGGACGCCGGACGTAATGCGATTCAGCTGTTCCGCACCACAATGCAACAAGCCGCCAGTGCACGCCTGCAGCTTGAGAGCGAACTGCGTCTTGCCCTGCAGCGCAACGAATTCGAGTTGTACCTTCAACCACAGGTCGACGCGCGCTCCGCCAGGGTGATCGGCGCCGAGGTCCTGTTGCGCTGGCATCACCCGGTGGATGGCGTGCGTTCCCCTGCCCAGTTCATCGACGTGCTCGAAGAAAGCGGCCTGATTGTCGAAGTGGGCAATTGGGTCATCAGGGAGGCCTGTCGCATCGCCGCATCGCTGTTGGCCAATGGCGTCGTTGATTCGGACAGCTTCAGCCTCTGCGTCAACATCAGCCCACGACAGTTCCGCCAAAGTGATTTCGTCGAGCGGGTTCTCGAAGCGCTCAAAGCCGTCAGCCTTCCGCACACGATGATCAAACTGGAAATCACCGAAGGCATCGTTATCCAAAACCTGGACGACACCATCGCCAAGATGCGCCGCCTCTGCCGACAGGGCGTGAGCTTCGCCATGGACGATTTCGGCACCGGCTATTCTTCCCTCACCTACCTGAAGCGGCTACCAGTCGATGTCCTTAAGATCGACCAGTCCTTCGTTCGCGATGCACTGGATGATCCAAACGACGCCGAGATCATTCGCGCCATTGTCGCAATGGCGCGAAGTCTAAGGCTGGAAGTGATTGCCGAAGGGGTCGAACAACAGGCGCAGCTTGACCTGCTCCAAGCGCAAGGCTGCTACCTGTATCAGGGATATCTCTTCAGCCGCCCTCTTCCGCCGGCAGATTTCGGAGAACTGCTCAAAACTCACTCACTCAGCTGAAAGGCGTTGCCAGAAAACGAAAACCCCGCCGTGCGAACTGCGCAGGCGGGGTTACTGTTCAAGCTACGTGCTGGCGGCTCGCTCAGCCCTCCAACGCCAAACGCTCACCGTTAATTGGGATGCGCTTGGGTTTGGCCTCCTCTGGCACGACACGCTCGAGCTCGATGCTGAGAAGCCCATTTCTCAGCTCTGCGCCCTTCACTTCAATATGGTCGGCGAGGCGGAACGAGAGCTTGAAAGCACGCTGGGCGATTCCCTGATGCAGGTAGGTAACGTTTTCGCCACTGTTCTCACGCTTGCCACCGCTCACAGTCAGCACGCCTCGCTCGACCTGCAAATCCAGGTCGGACTCATGGAACCCAGCGGCAGCTACGATGATGCGGTACTGATCATCGCCGTGCTTTTCCACGTTGTAGGGCGGGAACGAGCCGTTTGCATCATTGCGCAGCGCGGACTCGAACAGATCGTTGAAGCGATCGAAACCAATGGACTGACGAAACAGTGGGGCCATCGAAAAACTAGTCATTTTGCTGTCTCCTGATATTCAGCGAGTGGTTCATACAGGACCCGAATTCGGCATCCTGTGATGCCCAAAATAGGAACTGCTCGCCTGTTTTCAAGACCGGTCGTCGAGGATTTTTTATGTCGAAAGTAATGTTGATAACGGGGGCCAGCCATGGCATCGGCGCTGCCACAGCCAGGCTCGCAGCGGCTGAAGGCTACGCGTTGTGCTTGAACTTTCGATCGCGCCAGGACGCAGCCGACGAGCTATTGAACGAGCTGCACAGCCGGGGCGCGCGCGCAATTGCGGTCGAGGCGGACGTAGCGGAGGAGTCGCAAGTCATACGCTTGTTCGAAGCGCTTGATGCCGAATTCGGCAGGCTCGACGTACTCGTCAATAACGCCGGCATGCTCGAACGCCAGACGCGCCTCGAAGACATGGACAAAGCACGCCTGGAACGCGTATTCGCGGTAAATGTATTCGGTAGCTTTCTCTGCGCCCGCGAGGCGGTCAAGCGCATGTCCACTCGCAACGGTGGTACCGGCGGTGCCATCGTCAACGTCTCCTCAATTGCAGCCAAACTCGGCGCGCCCAACGAGTACATCGACTACGCGGCCGCCAAGGGCGCGATAGATAGCATGACCCTCGGGCTGGCCAAGGAAGTCGCTGCAGAGGGCGTCCGGGTCAATGCCGTACGGCCCGGCGTGATCCATACAGAAATTCACGCCAGCGGTGGTGAGCCTGATCGCATCGAGCGTGTAAGGAGCAGCGTGCCCATGGGCCGGGGTGGTGAAGCGAAAGAGGTCGCTGAAGCGATTCTCTGGTTGGCCAGCGACAAGGCCAGCTACACCAGCGGCGCTCTACTCGATGTGAGCGGAGGACGCTAGACAGCCGTCTTGAGCCCCTGCGCGTTTACGTCTAGACCCAGCAGTGCGTCGAGCCGATCGCAGTCGTTTTCCCGCCGAACCTGAGCGAACAGCGTAACGGCTTGCGGATAGTTACGGGTAAGCAGGGATAACCATTGTTTGAAACGACCAGGCGCATAGCGCGGAGACATCTTGCGTCGCGCCTGCATCCAGAAATCGGCCAAAAGCGGTTGCAGATCTTCCCAACTCAGCGGCTCGAGCAGCGCACCGGCCTTTGCCGCCGCGATCTGCCGAGCCAGATCCGGCCGACAAACCAGTCCGCGGCCTAGCATGATGTCCTCAACTCCGCTGACCTCACGGCAACGTCGCCAGTCCTCGACCGACCAAATATCGCCATTGGCAAACACCGGCACATTGACGACGTCCCTAACCTTAGCCACCCACTCCCAATGCGCTGGAGGTTTGTATCCCTCGACCTTGGTCCGCGCATGCACAACCAGCTGCGCAGCACCGCCATCAACCAGTGCACGGGCACAGTCGAGCGCGCCGTCCTTGTGGTCAAAACCCAAACGCATCTTCGCGGTAACCGGTATCTGCGCCGGAACCGCCTTGCGTACTTCGTGAAGGATGGAATGAAGCAGATCCGGCTCCCTGAGCAGAACGGCGCCACCGCGGGATTTGTTGACCGTTTTGGCCGGGCAGCCGAAATTTAGATCGATTGCAGGGGCACCGAGGCTACACGCGAACGCCGCGTTGTCAGCCAGGCAGAGCGGATCCGAGCCCAGCAACTGCACACGCAACGGCGTACCTGCGCGGGTTGCAGCGCCGTGTTCAAGCTCGGAAGCAAGCTTAAGAAAACTAGATGCCGGTAACAGACGATCCGACACACGGATGAATTCGGTCACGCACCAGTCAACAGCGCCAACACGGGTGAGAACGTCGCGGAGAATGTCATCAACGAGCCCTTCCATAGGCGCCAAGGCGATCTGCATTAGAAACGACCCAACCGAGAAAGCGCTGCATTGTACGGACGCCAGCCATGGTAAGAAATGTCCGCGTCACGCCAATCGGCAGACTGCATCCGACACCAGGCACTAAGCCAAAAGGTACTAGGGTTGAGCCTGCAAACGCGGACGCTTTATCTCAGTCACAAGTAATCAAAGTCCGAGTCTGGCTGCACTGGCCTTGTAATGCTCCGCCTGCTGCACGTCTCGTGCGAGGCCATGGCCTCCCGCCGTGTACAGCTGAGCCAACCTGGTTGCCGCTAAGGGGTGCCCTGCCTCGACGGCAAGCTTCCACCAATGCGCGGCCTTGGCGCCGTCTGGGCCGTGAGTAGCGTCTTCGCCCAGGCTGATGACACCCATCTGGTAAGCGGCCTTGGCATCGCCCTTTTCGGCAGCCAGACGCAGCAGACGTATACCCTCTTGCCTAGCACCAAATCCCTGTCCTCGAAACAGCAGGATATGGCCATAAAAGCTTTGCGCCTTCGAATCGCCAATCGCAGCCATGCGCGAAAATTGGCCCTCCATCCAGCGCCACAGTTTCGGTTGCTGAACGGCCCAACGTAAGCTCATCAATTTGCGAGCAAACAGATAACCGACTCGCGCACGGATGTTGTTCAGCATTACGGAATCCCTGGATAATCAAACTCGAACACTCGCGCAACCTCACCTGCGTGCCAGGATGCGGCCGCAGAACCGTCTGCCGGACCAGAAAAGCGCCCTAGGCGAGTAGCACATTCGAAAAAACCGGTTCTTGGCAGACGACTTGCCCCTTGGCTCACCACCAACGCACTACGTAGCGGCCGATCCGCACGGGCATCCAGCGCAGCCAGATGTTCCAGCGCGGCTGTCAAGGTTTGCATGGCAGGCACTGGTAACTGGAGCCGTTCGACCAACGCCCGGTAAGTGACCAGATGGCGCTGTCGCCGCACCTCAGCCAACTCGTCCAACAATGCCTGCCAATGTGGACGGCTGATGCGAATTGACGCTGCGGTGCCTGTCACGCCTCCTGCTGCCATCCTTCGATCTCCAATGCGCGGGCGAGTGCGCGACGTATCGCATTATCGGGATCGCGTTCACCGCTTTCGATGAGGGCGAGATAAGCAGGGCTGATACCCACCGAGCGCGCCAGCGCTTCTTGGCTCAACCCCTTAGCCTCTCGCAACATCGGCAACGTTCCGAAAGTTGGCAATGCGCCTGGAGCAGTATCACTTGCCTCCACTGGCTTTGCGGCGCTTACGTCACGCCCGTTCGTCAGCAGAGCCTGATACTCCTCCCACGGCAGCACGGCATACTCTGGCTTACCGTCCCGCATGATGACCTGAACACTCATCCGCTACCCCGACCGTAGTCTCAAATTGGAAAGTCGGGATCTTACCAGTCCGCGCGTCGATTTTTTCGACACCAGCCGGTCGCACCAAAGAATGAGCAAAGGGGCTGCACGAGCCATTCGAAAGAACTAATCCAGGGCCTTTTTAGCGCCCGACATTCCGCCCGTTGCTAACGTCGCTATCCATTGGCTCGTCCAAGGAGGGTAACCGGTCGATACTTGCTCGTATATCCGCTGACTGGCTGTCTCTCCAGGCCCGAAACGCCTGCAACTCGCCAGACCACTTGCGGATTATCCAACCCAGTACTGCCAGATCATCAACGAAGCCAAGACCTGGAATCCAGTCGGGGATAGCGTCCAAGGGGGACAGGAAATACAACAAACCAGCTACCGCAGCCACCAGCGCTGGTCTGCTGACCTGCCGATATTCGCCTCGCCACCACGCCACACACAGTTGCTGCAGCAAACCAAGATCTTCACGCAGACCTTTCATCAACCCACCCTGAGCCGAGCGTTTGCGCGCGACCGCAAGTAGCACGATGGGCAACCGGCCCCGAGCGAGCACACGTTGCGCCATCGGTAGGTATTTAAAGAGATTCCAAGGTGTTTTCATCAGATACCTCCGACTAGAGCTGCTTTGCTCGTTCTCTGAAAATATCCACAGAACCTGTGGATAAGCTTGTGAACAGCGGCTGGATGACTGGCTGGAACGCCCGAGTGACGTGGCCTCTAAACAGATCGGCAGCTTTTTACTCAGCGCAAATAAATCTTTACAATCAGTAAGTTAGCAAACCCCAGCGATCTGCTGCGCCGCGTACAGGTGTCTTCCCAGACAAGACGGTATCAATGTGAATAACCGTAACATGTCAACGCCTTTTTAAGGCTAATTCGGCCTCAAAGGCGGTAGACAAAGTTAGCTGAGCGTTCTAACAAGGACAGCGCGCGTAGGCCCGCGTTCCTACCTACCGGACCGGGATAGCCAACGCAGCAGAGCCGGCCCGATTTGAGAGCGGGTCTGCGCAGCACCGTTACAGGCATAAAAAAGCCGGTCGAATGACCGGCTTCGTTTATTCAAAAATAGGCTGGTCAGTTAACGCCCAGTTTGGTTCGATTTTTTTCTAAAGTGGCCGCACCGATTCCTTTAACTTCGAGGAGCTCATCGACGGCGGTGAATGGGCCATGCGCTTCGCGATAAGCAACGATCGCCTTGGCCTTTGTTGCGCCAATACCCTTGAGTTCGCGGGTCAGGGTTTCGGCGTCGGCCGAATTGATGTTGATCGGCGCAGCTTGCTGGGCCGTTGCAACCACTACTGGGTCAGCAGACTTGGTCGGGCCAGCGAAACTGCTGAGCGAGACGCCAGCGAGCAGTGCGAATATTGAAGCGGATATAAATGACTTAAGCATTGTTCATGTCCTTATGAGTGTCGGATTAGCGACGCGGTACTCCATGCGCCGCAATGACACTCTAAGTCGCACCAATAGCAAGTCAAATCGGGCTGCTTATTCTGTGAACCGTGCCCTCCGGGCGACTCAACGCATCACGTTGAACAGACTCAATCCCGCGATCTTCACATAACTCTGCTGGGCTGCTTCAAGCACCACCGTCTGCATCGATAGCCGAGACAGCGCTTCAGCGTAGTCGAGCTCACGCAGCTCGGCCTGCACACCTTTGTTGACCAGCGCAACATCTTCGTTATCGGTTTGGCTGGTTTCGATGACGTTCAGACGGGCACCGATATTGCCGCGGGCTTGGTCAACGCTGACCATGCCGTGATCGAGGTTGGTCAGGGCAACGGCAACGGCGTCGCGGACGCCGGTGTTGCCGGTAGACGGATCTTCCAGAGCAGAGCGAAGATTGGCGATGGTGTCGAGGATGCCTTGCTTGTTCTGGACTGACTCGGCAGTAATTGTGCCATCTGACGCCACGTTAGTGATTGTTCCGGGCATCACCACTACTCGTTCACCGCCAACCGCCTCGCCATCGAAATGTAACGTTACTCCCCGGAAAACGAGCTGGTCTGAATTTTTAGCGTCGTCATCTAGCTTTAAGTTGATGCCATCTGGCAACGGATCATCGGTGAAATCTCCGCTCACCGGATCCGTCTGCCGTGGCAAGGCGTATATAGAAAACGCGCCATCCGCCTCAAAACGAATCTCAACTCCGTCGGCCGGAAACGACGGGGCCCCTGTGAGCGCCACTTCATCGCTTACGAGCGGCTTCGACACACTCAGTGTCGTCTCAACACCTGCCGGGATGCTCGAAACATCCAGAGCGCTATCTAGTCGACCCGCGTTCGTCACGCTCTGAAAAATCGACTTGCCGTTATCGCTAATGGGAATATCTAGGGAGCTAGCAATTTGCAGCTTCCGCTGCCCCTCGTCCCCGACATAGCTGTAGCTCCCTTCCGGACCGCGGACGAAGGGCTGAGTCTTGCCTTGGAACCCTGCAAACAAGTATTCGCCACGTGCGTTGCGGGTGTTCATGAGCGACAGAAGCTCGTCCTCGCGCTCACCCAGCTCCGCCGCGATGGACTTGCGATCCTGCGGATCAAGCGCACCATTACCGGCCTGGACAGCCAGCTCGCGAACACGCTGAAGCACCGTGTTGACGGAATTCAGCGTCACCTCTTCTTGGGTAAGGCTGTTCTTGGCCGCCGTCAGATTGGAGTTGTACTGGCTCAGCACATTCTGTTGCTGCTCAAGCTGCAACAAACGCACCGACGCAACCGGATCGTCCGCCGGCGTCAGGATGCGATTACCCGTGCTGATCTGCTCCTGCGTGCGGGTTGCATTGGAGTAGTTGCGCTGAATGCCGGCTACGCCGTTATTGAATGCTTGCAAGGTCGAGATGCGCATGAGCGGGCCTGTTACCTGAAGGTACTGATCAATGTATCGAACATGGAGCGAGCAACTTGAATGATCTGAGCGGACGCATTGTAGTACTGCTCAAATTTGATCAGATTGGCCGCTTCTTCATCGAGGTTCACGGCTGACAGCGAGTCGCGGTTGTCGGTGGCCTGCTTGAGAATCGCCCCTGTCGCTTCGCTATCCATTCGCGCTTGGGCTGTCAGCGTACCGACCCGTTCGACCAATTCGCCGTAGCCATCGGTGAAACTAGCGCCTGATAGGGTTTTTCCATCAGCGTCTACGGATACCCCGACGGTCTGTTTGCTCTGAAGGTCGACCAGCTTCAACGCGTTGCGGTTATCAGAGACGCCGCCTTGGTTGTAGGTCAGCGAAAAACTATCGCTCGTTTGGGGTCTCCCGCTGACATTGAAGTCGAACTGATAAGTGCCTCCTGGCGTAGCCGTATACGCCAAGCGAACAGTGTTGGTCGTACCGGACTGGAGTGTTGGGGCGAGCGGATCTCCACTACCGTCAACCAGAGGATCGCCCTTCGCATCCACGTAGGCCCAACCGCTAGGCAGAGAGTCAGCGTCGGTCAAGGTGAAAGTACCGTCGGAGTTGGCGGTTGCAGTCAGGCTCAGCCCGCTGCCAAATGCCGTTTTGAGGACGTTGAGGTCAATCGGCGATGGTGCCGATGCCATATCCGGTTGACTGATAGCTCCAGTACCGGCGTTTTGAAGTTTACTCTGTCCGCTCGCTACCGCAGCGAAAGCTAACTGATCCGCCTGGTCCAAGGACACCCTGATGTCCGCAGCACCGCGCCGAGTAGGCTGAAGGCTAAACTTGTCGCCTGCTTCCGGGGCAGCACCGAGGACCAGTTCAAATCCTTGGCCCCTTGGAAGCGCCGGTGCGACGTTCGGATCGGTAAAAGTCAGAGTCGCGGGATAGCTCCCTGGAGATGACGGTGACACTGTCATCGCCTTACCGTCGCTCAACCGGCGCGCCGTATAGTCAGCACCATCGAATTCCAGCCGATAGTCACTGTTAGTGAGCAAGTTGGTCTCTGTTATTACCAGTTCCGGCTGAATGTTGCTTTTATTGCCGGAGAAAGCGCTGACACGCAGTTTTGCTAAAGCCTCGGTGTTGTAGTTAGCAAACAATCCCTCGCCGACATTTCCCTTCAGATCCAACCCCTGCCCCAGCTGACTATTGACCTGGTCACTCACCGCCAGCGCCAGCCGTCCCAACGAATTCATCGTCGAATCCAGTACTTCCTCGCGATAGCGGATCAAGCCACCCAGCTCACCGCCGGTGATCTGCGAGGTAATGCCCTGCTCCGAGCCACCGCTGACAAATCGAATCTCATGACGATTGGGGTCGCTCTGGCCCGGCACCACCTTGAGCTGGCTCACCGTCTTGCCTACAACCAGCGGCTGACCACTGCCGACCGAAATGTTGAAGCTATTGTCATCCTGGGGCGTAACGCTGATGCCGATATACGTCGACAATTGCCGCACGGCCTCGTCGCGCGCATCGAGCAAATCATTGGGCTGTTTGCCATTGGCCGAAGCGGTCGCGATGGCGTCGTTCAAGCTGCCAATACTGCCCGCGAGCCGATTGACCTGATCGGTAACTGCAGCCATCTGCTTATTGGTGAAGTTGTTCTGCTCAGTCAGACGGTCAGACACGGTATTGAAACGGCGTGCCAAGCCTTCGGCTTCAGCCAACACCAGCTGACGTGCCGGAATATTGGCTGGGTCTTCCGCCGCCGTTTGCAGCGCTGAAAAGAACTTCTGCAACGATGGGGTGATACCTGTCGTGCTGCCAGCTAGCAACGAATCAAGCTGGTCAATCTGGCTTTTGTACGCTTCAACGTCACTGCTCAGGGACGTGCTGCTGCGCAGCTGACTGGTGAGGAATTCGCTGTAGCTACGGCGGATCTCGACCAGCGTCGTACCTGAACCGACGTACCCAGCACCACTAAACTGCGGCGTGCGGGTCGCTTGGGAGGCATCCTGCCGGCTGAAGCCTGGCGTGTTGACGTTGCTGATGTTGTGGCCAGTAATGGACAACTGGCTCTTGCTGGCACTCAGGCCAGACAGGCCAATATTCAGTAAGTCAGCCATGTTTAACCCCTAGTCCGCATCGCGGGCGACGTGCTGGCGTCGGCAATTGTCTGATAGGTCTGCACTTTACGAGCGATCTGATTGATCTTATTCGCGTACTGCGGATCGGTGGCGTAACCGGCCCGCTGCAATTCGTTGACGAAACGCTCGGAATCACCAGAGACGCTGGCGACCTGGATCGCGGGCTTATAGCGCTCGTTGTTCTCCAACAGCCGGACATAATCGTTGAAGCTCTGCTCGAACGAGTCGTAAGCCCGGAACCCGGCTACCTGCTTGGTCGCTTTGCCGTTTACGTATTCGGTCGTGGTGACTTTCGCCGACTCCCCGCTCCAGCCGTTAGCCTTGATACCAAACAGGTTGTGGCTGTTGCTGCCGTCTTTCTGCTTGATCATCGACTTGCCCCAACCTGTCTCGAGCGCAGCCTGGGCCACGAGGAAACGCGGTTCTACGCCGAGACGCTTGGCTGCTTTTTCTGCCATGGGCAACATGGTCGCAATGAATTCAGCCGGAGAGCTGAAGCGCGTCTTGCTCGGGGCGCTCGGGGCGCTCGCTTCGACGCCATTGATGGTCAAAGCTGCTTCTTTGGGCGCCGCGAAAGCGGTGGCTGGCTTCCAGTCAAGGTTGACCAACGGCTGAGTCACTCCCGCTTGGTTTGCTTGCTCGGCCTGGGGAATCGCGGCAGCGACATCCGCCTGCGCCCGCTCGGCCAGACGGCCCGGCAGGGCCAGACGACGCTGGTTGAGCATCTGGGTATCGTTACGGGCCGGGTCAACCTTAGCGAGCGTCGTGTTGGCGTTAGGGTTGCTCGACCATTTGGCACCTTCAGTCTGTGCAACCTGCGCGAACGGATTAGGCTTCTCGACAGGTTTCTGATCCTTGCTCAACTGGCGAATCAGTACATCGGCCAGCCCTATGCCACCGCCTTCCTTGGACAGCGTGACTGAGAGCTGCTGGTCATGCATATCTTGGTACTGCTTGCTGGCCTGGCTGTTGAACGGATTGTCCTTCGCCATGACCTCGGTGGCCGAACGCATCGACTTGAGCATCTCGTTCATGAACAAGGACTCGAACTCCTGAGCGACCTTGCGCACGTTCTCGGCACCGTCGCGGTCCTTGCCAACCTTGAGCTGATTCAGCCGGTTGAGGTCGGAGTAACTACCGCTATCAGGGGTACGACGACCCAGTCCCAGACGATTTTCCATGTCCCGTTCCTCAGATAACGATCAGGTCGGCTTGCAGCGCACCGGCTTGTTTGAGCGCTTCGAGGATCGCCATCAGGTCGCTGGGGGCAGCACCTACCTGATTCACGGCGCGGACGATTTCATCGAGCGTGGTGCCAGGGCCGAACTTGAACATCGGTTTGGCCTCCTGCTCAGCCTTCACTTTGGAGTTAGGGACGACGACTGTCTGGCCGTCCGAAAGCGGGTTCGGTTGGCTCACCTGCGGATCTTCCGAAATGGTCACAGTCAGGCTGCCGTGGGTAACAGCTGCAGGTTGAACCCGGACGTTCTGACCGATCACGATGGTGCCGGTGCGCGAATTGATGATGACCTTTGCGACGGCCTGGCCCACGTCCACTTCCAGATTTTCCAGGATGGACAGGTAATCCACACGTTGGCTTGGATCCAGCGGTGCCGTGATGCTGATCGAGCCACCATCGAGTGCCTGAGCCACGCCTGGGCCGAGCAGCTCATTGATATGATCGACAACGTTCTTGGCGGTAGTGAAGTCGGGGCGATTGAGATTCATCGTCAGGGTCGTACCCTGGTTAAATGCGCTCGGCACTGGCCGCTCCACAGTCGCCCCTCCAGGGATCCGACCGGCCGACGGGATGTTGACGGTGATCCGCGAACCATCCGCGCCGCCCGCATCGAAACCACCAACGACCAGGTTGCCCTGGGCAATGGCGTAGACGTTTCCGTCAATCCCTTTAAGCGGTGCCATCAACAGACTGCCGCCGCGCAGGCTTTTGGCGTTACCGATCGACGAAACGGTGATATCGATCGTCTGGCCCGGCTTGGCGAACGGCGGAAGCTCAGCGTGTATCGACACAGCCGCCACGTTTTTCAGCTGAACGTTGCCGCCCGCGGGCACCTTGATACCAAACTGCGCCATCATGTTATTGAAGGTCTGCACCGTGAAAGGCGTTTGGGTCGTCTGGTCGCCGCTGCCGTTCAAACCAACCACAAGACCGTAACCGATCAGCTGGTTGCTACGTACGCCTTGAATGGTGGCGATGTCCTTCAACCGCTCGGCATGGGCAGGAAGCACTGCAACGCAAAGCAAGGCAATCAGAATCGAGCTGAACAGTTTCATTGCCTGCACCTGCTTAGAACGGCCACAACGGGCTGATGAAGAAACGGTCCAGCCAACCTGGCTGGCTGGCATCAGCGAAAGCGCCGGTGCCAGAGTAGGTAATACGGGCATCAGCGATACGGGTCGACGGGACGGTGTTGTCGGTGGCGATATCGTCCGAACGTACCAAACCGGCAATTCGCACCAGCTCATCGCCCGTATTGAGCGTCATCCATTTTTCTCCACGGATCGCTAGGATGCCGTTAGGCAACACGTCCGACACGGTCACTGTGATCGAACCGGAGAGACTGTTGCTCTGCCCGGCCTGACCAGAACCAGAGGTATCACGCGCCGCTTCATACTCAGCGCCCAACGTCATCTTGTTGTCGGTCAGCGGATTGGCCATCGAAACAGCGCCGCCGAACAGCGATCCAAGGCCGATGTTGGCACTGCTGTCCTTGGAAATTTTCGAGTTTGAATTTTTGCTGGCCTGTGTCTTCTCGTTGAGCGTGACGGTGATGATGTCGCCAACCCGGTAGGCCTTCCGATCGTCGTAGAGATTAGTCTCGAAGCCCGCCTGGTAGATCGCCCCGTTGTTCTGCGCAGCAGGCAGCGGTGTGCGCGGCAGAACTGGAGAGTAGTAAGGATCGTTAGGCTTCGGAGCTGGCGCCATGCAACCAGACACAATCACGGCGGACACCAGCGGAAGGACAATCAACAAGCGGCGCATATTCACCTCAATCCAGCGGCTGACAGCGGTTAAAGCTGCTGGGTAACAAAGGACAGCATCTGGTCGGCCGTGGAGATGACTTTCGAGTTCATCTCATAGGCGCGCTGAGTGGTGATCATGTTCACCAGCTCCTCGACCACACTGACGTTGGAGTTTTCCAAGGTGTTTTGCAGCACGGTACCCAGGCCATTGAGACCAGGTGTACTGACTTGTGGCGCACCGCTTGCGGCGGTTTCCAGAAACAGGTTGCTGCCCATCGCCTGCAGACCAGCCGGGTTTACGAAGTCAGCGGTCTGGATGTTGCCAATGATTTGTGGTGCCGGGTTACCCAGCGTTGTGACGGAAACAGTGCCGTCCTCGCCCACGGTGAATGTCTGCGTTTCCGGCGGCACGACAATCGCCGGCTCCAGTGAGTAACCGTTCGAGGTCACGATCTGGCCTTCAGCGTTCAGATGGAAACTGCCGTCACGCGAGTAGGAAACTGTGCCGTCGGGCAGCAGCACCTGAAAGAAGCCACGGCCGTTGATGGCCATGTCGAGCGGCTGTTCGGTGGTCTGCAGACTGCCGGCGGTGAACTGCTTCTGCGTACCGACGATCCGCACACCGGTACCCAATTGCAGACCCGATGGCAGCTCACTGTCCTGGCTGGACTGGCCACCAGGCTGGCGGCGGATCTGATAGAGCAAGTCCTGAAACTCAGCCCGATCTTTCTTGAAGCCGGTGGTCGAGACGTTGGCCAGGTTGTTGGAAATGGTGGTCAGGTTCATATCCTGCGCAGACAGACCGGTCTTACTCACCCACAGTGCTGGAAGCATGTCGTTCTCCAATGGCGCCGGAATCTGGTCGCGCCGACTAGTTTGATTAGCTGATCTGCAAGACTCGGGCCGCAGCGGCACCATCTTCTTCGGCAGTACGCATCATTTTCACGTGCAGCTCGAACTGCCGGGACAGAGCCAGCATCGATGTCATCTCGGCAACAGCGTTGACGTTACTTGCCTCAAGGAAGCCTGAGGTCACACGAACCGCGGCGTCAGCCTCGACAGGCTGTCCATCCTTCATACGTATAAGGCCGTCGGTGCCCTTCTCCAGCTGCTTGAGATCAGGGTTGACCAACTTGAGACGATCGACGGTTACCACGACGTTCGGATCTTCACCCAGCGCACGGATGCTGATTGAGCCGTCAGCGCCGATCTCCACTTTCTCTTCCGGCGGCACGGCAATCGGCCCGGCGTTGCCGAGCACCGGCAAACCATCGCCGGTCCGGAGCATGCCGAGTGTGTCGATGTTCAGGCTGCCAGTACGGGCATAGGCTTCGCTGCCGTCAGGCGCCTGCACGGCAATCCAGCCATCCCCTTCGATCGCAACGTCCAGATCCCGACCTGTCTCTTGCAAGGTGCCGGAGCTGAAGTCCGTACCCGGCCGCTCGGTCATGGCATACACACGTGCTGGAAACGTATCGCCAAAGACCTGCATGGAGCGCGCCTGCTCGAAGTCACGCCGGAAGCCCGTGGTCGAGATGTTTGCCAGGTTGTTGGCATGCGCCTGCTGGGCTTGAGCGTTCTGGCTCGCTCCCGTCATCGCCACATAAAGCATCTTGTCCATGGAACCTCCGCTGCACCCGAATTGACACTAATCAGACCTATGCTGCAAAACAAAGCAAGCCATGTGCCAACCAATTAAACTATTCTTAAGCCTTTGAAACACAAGGCCTTTTATAACAAAAAAAAGGCCCCGAAGGGCCTTCTAAAAACGAAGCGGCAGTTTCCCGCCACCCCGCGCAGTGCTAGGTAGCAATTACCGCAGATTGATGATCGTCTGGGTAATCGCGCTTTCTGTTTCGATGGTCTTGGCGTTCGCCTGGTAGTTGCGCTGCGCCACGATCAGGTTGACGAGCTGATCTGAAAGCTCGACGTTGGAATCTTCCAGTGCGCCGGCTTGAAGGGAACCGAGGGTGCCGCTACCAGGCGGGTTGCGCACGGGCTCGCCCGACTCGAAGGACTGCACCCACTGCGTCTTACCGACCGGAGTGAGCCCCTGAACGTTGGCGAAGTTGGCGAGAATGATCTGGCCCTGTACTTTGGACTGGCCGTTCGTGTAGCGAGCAAAGATGGCGCCGGTTTCGCTAATTTCGAGACCGGCCAGTTCACCAGTCGTATAACCGTCCTGACTGACGCTGTTGACGGCGAACGCACTGGCGTATTGGGTGGAGCCACGCATGTCTAACGATACGTCTAAGCTTCCCCCAGTAGCTGCACCGTTTAGACTCCAATTTCCGGTACTATCTTGCATCGCTGGCTGCCAGTCGTCGAGCGAGACCAAACCGGTAGCAGGGTAATAAGTAAGTCCTGAGGCAGCATCCGCGCTCATGCTGGCCAAGCTACCGTCCGGTTTGAACTTGAGCTGCATTTCGGCTGCTTTAGTCCCGTTCAATGCATCGGTCGGATTTTGAGGGTTTCTCCCGTCGACAAGAACATGCATCGTCCAGCTGTTCGCACTATCAGGATCCGCTGGGTCAACCGCACCTTTGACGAAATACTGCGTCATGACGTGTGCGTTACCCTGCTCATCATAAATATTAGTAGAGGTGGAAGCGTTGTATGTCCGCGGGTCATTTTGATCAAATACATCGGTCGGAGCGATATCCGTTGAGTTCAAGTTGAACCCTTGCGTGACCTTGGCGGTAGCTTTTGGCTCCTGACTTGCCGTCTGGATTTTCAGATCACTGACCTGCCCGGTCTGGATATTACCGGCCTCATTAACGGAATACCCCTGAAGGTTGTAGCCGAAGTTGTCGACCAGATTGCCTTCCTTGTCCGTTCCGAAATAGCCGGCGCGGGTGTAACTCAACGCGCCGTTGTTGCTTACCTGGAAAAAGCCGTTGCCGTTGATAGCGAGGTCCAGCGCGTTTTGGGTGTAGTTAATGTTGCCCTGATTGAACTGCTGCGACACGTTTGCAAGAAGCACCCCGCTCCCCTGAGGATTCTTGCCAGTGCCTAGCACTGAAGACGCGTAAACATCCGCGAACTCAGCACGGGACTGCTTGAAGCCAGCCGTGCCAGCGTTGGCAATGTTGTTACCCGTGACATTGAGGTCTTTGCTGGCGGCACGCATGCCGCTAAGGCCGATATTGAACGACATGAATTGCTCCTGTTACCGGGCGCGCCGGTAGTTACTGACCGATAACCTGGACTTGAGATAGCCCGATGCTGCCGACACCGGCCAGATTGAGCTGAAGCTCACCGCCGTTTTGTCCGAGAGTGACGCTGTCTACGTTGGCAGGAAGCAAGGTGTACAACCCCTTCGTCTCGCCTTGATAAGTGGCTTGTGCTTCGAATCGATAGGTGCCCGGCGGCAAGGTTTTGCCGCTCGAGTCTTTGCCATCCCACATAAACGAAACATTGCCAGCTTCCTGCTGACCCATGTTGATCCGATTCACTACCGTACCGGCGCTGTCATAGACGTTGACCGCCACGTTGCTGCTGGTTGTCGGGAGAACGATGCTGGCCTTGAAGGTTTCGCTGGTATCCACAACGGCTTTATCGGTTGGCACGATTACTTTGCGGCCAACGAGTGACGATGCTTGCAGCGCCTGGGATGACTGATACCCGGACAGCATGGTTTCCATACTCGAATTCAGTTTTTCCACACCTTCAACGGTGCTGAACTGTGCCAGCTGAGCGATGAACTCACCGTTCTCTTGCGGCTCCAGCGGGTTCTGGTTGTTCAGCTGCGTAACCAGCAACTCGAGAAACTCGTTTTTGCCGAGGTCGTTGCTTTTAACCTCGCGATCTTTGATCTGGTATTGGTCAAGTACCGAGCCGGTACCGCTGACGCCGCCTGTCGTGCTCATGGCTATATCTCGTAGTGGTTACTGGCCCAGGGTCAGTACTTTCTGCAACATGGTTTTGGCTGTATTCATCAGCTCAGCATTGGTTTGAAACGACCGGCTGGCAGAAATCATGTCGGCCATTTCTTCAACGACATTGACGTTCGGGTAATACACGTAGCCTTCGGCATTCGCCGCCGGATGGTTGGGCTCGTACCGGGCTTGCAGTTCGCTCTGGTCTTCCACCACTCCCAGCACCTGCACCCCTGCCCCTGCCTGGTCCTGCTCAGCGAACAACGACTCGTTCGGCGACCCGTTGGCCTGCTGCAGCACGGTTGCGAACACGGGGTGACGCGCGCGATAAGTCTGATCGACGCTAGACGACACCGTTTCGGCGTTAGCAATGTTGCTGGAAATGGTGTTGAGACGAGTGCTCTGGGCACTCATGCCGCTGCCGGCGATGCTGAATACACTGCTGAGGGACATGGTTTTTGCTCCTTTTATTCGCCGCGCAGGGCGCTCATGAGCCCCCGGAATTTACTGTTGAGCAAGGTGAAACTTGCCTGAAAGTCGATAGCATTCTCGGCATAGGCCGCTTGCTCAACCTGGGCATCAACAGTGTTTTGATCGAGCGAAGCGTGCGCCGGCGTGCGGAAACGCAAGCCGGGATCGGCAATCTCCATGCCTTCGGCGGCAATATGCTTGCTGCTGGTCACGGCCACGCCGAATCCGCCCTGGTTCTTGCTGTTTTGCGCAGCAAGCACCGAGCTGAAATCCAAATCACGCGCTTTGTAGTTAGGGGTGTCAGCGTTGGCAATGTTGTTGGCAAGCACCTCGGCACGCTGAGCGCGAAAACCGAGCGCCTTCTCATGGATGCCGAGTGCCTTGTCGAAACTGATGCTCATGATCTAGCCCTTTGCCGGGTACAAGTCTGCTTAGCAAACTCACAGCAAAGCCCATGCCATTTCGGCAACTGACTGATTTATAAGATTTTTACGAAGAGTGGATCGGACTAGGCGTCAAAAGCGGCAAAGCGTGACCTATGTTTTTGCCGCTCATCCAGCCCATAGCGACAGATTCCTGCCGCCTTTTGCTATGAAACCATCACTTTGCTTTGTAGATGATGCCCGGGCTGCATTGCACCATCTGATACAGCTCAGGAAGACCGTTCAGCGCTTCTGATGCTCCCAGAAAGAGGTATCCGCCTGGCTTCAACGTCGCGTGGATTCGTTTGAGGATGTCTTTCTTTACATCAGCAGAAAAATAAATCAGCACGTTGCGGCAGAACACCACATCGAACTTGCCGAGCACTGCATAGCTGTCGAGAAGGTTCTGCACCCGAAACTCAACACGACTACGAATTGCCGGCTTAACCACCCAACGACCCGGGCTTTTCACCTCGAAATGACGCTGCAGCCGCTCACTGGATAAACCTCGAGCGATAGCGAGACTGTCATATTCGGCTGCCTTCGATGCAGCAAGCATGGCGCCTGACAATTCAGTAGCCACGATCTGAACTGCCGTTTTCGGCTGGCTAGGACTACTGCGCTCGTACTCGTCGATGGTCATCGACAGCGAGTAAGGCTCTTGCCCTGATGAACAAGCCGCCGACCAGATACGCAAGCGCTGTCCCGGCGCGTTTTTCAGCAGCTCAGGCAGCACGCGGTTTTTCATCACCTCAAAAGGATAGGTGTCACGAAACCAGAGCGTCTCGTTGGTTGTCATGGCGTCCACGACCTGCTCGCGCAGGCCGCTACGTGGCTGGGCCTGAATCTTCCTGACCAAATCGCCAAGCGTTTTGAGCCCTTGCTGCTCCATAAGCTTGTTCAACCTGCTGGACACCAGGTACTGCTTGTTGCTGCCCAGCAGAATGCCGCACGTCTTCTCGAGGAATATTCGGAACTGATCGAAATCCGGATCACCTGACACTAATAATGCCCACCAGTCATATTAAGAGGACGAAGCCTCAATTCTTATCCGTAGTCCGGATCCGCTCTATCACTCGATTGGCCAGATCATCTGCCTGAAACTTGGCGAGAAAATCGTCCGCTCCGACCCGCTTGACCATGCTCTGGTTGAACACACCGGAAAGCGAAGTATGCAGCAGAATATGCATATCACGCATAGCCGGATCCTGACGAACCTCCGTCGTCAGGGTGTAACCATCCATTTCTGGCATTTCGATATCGGAAATCATCATTATGAATTCGTCAGACGGCTTCTTGCCCTCTGCTACAAGCTTCCGCAGATAGGTGAGCGCCTGCCGCCCATCATTGTGCGCAACGACCTCGATTCCCAGATTTTGTAGACAACGCATGATCTGCTTTCGCGCCACAGACGAGTCATCGACAATCAATACCCGGCTGGTTGAGGCCTTGTTACTGGTTGCCTCGTCCGCAATGCTGACCGAGAGCACTTCGGACACCGGCGCCACTTCGGCGAGTATCTTTTCAACGTCGATGATTTCCACCATCTGTTGATCTACATGAGTCACGGCCGTCAAATAATGGTCGTGCCCAACACCCTTAGGCGGCGGAAGAATGTCTTCCCAGTTCATGTTGACTATCCGCTCCACCGAGCGGACGAGAAAACCAAGCACCTTGGTGTTGTATTCGACAATGATGGCAAAGCTATTCGGCAAATCCTGTAGCACTGGCTTTCCTGTAGCAGCGGACAGATCGAGGATAGAAAGCGTGCTTCCCCGAATGTTTGCCACCCCCCTCACCACCGGGCTCGACCGAGGCATGACCGTGAGCCGAGGGCACTGCAGCACCTCTTTGACCTTGAACACGTTGATGCCATAAAGCTGCTTGCCGTCCAGTCTGAACAGCAGCAGCTCCAAACGGTTCTGTCCCACCAGCTGCGTACGCTGGTTAACCGAATCCAATACACCGGCCATGCCAGTTTCCTCTTGCGTGTGAGATGGGCGGGCAGACATCTGTAGCTCAGACTATCTGGCGCTGAAGTGGCATGCATTACCAACACGGATTTGCAAAATTACCTGTCTCGCCTGCCCAGTCAGCTTCTGAACGGCCAACAAACGGCACGTCCCTTGCTTCAACCAAGACATGAGCAGACAGACGACTTTTTTCCGGCATCCGTGCAAGACGCTTTTCCAAACGTTTCTATTGGCAACTCTGTGCGGGCTGAGCCAGCTGGCTGACTCAGCAAGCTTTACGCGACCTGAACAGCTTATCGACGCGACCCGCGCTTTTCTTGAGCAGGAAGTAACTGACTATTTACAGCGTAGTCAAATTCAGGCGCGCTACGAGATCGACTTGAACAGGCTGGACCCGCGCCTACGGCTAGCGGCCTGCGATCAAGAATTGACGACCAGACTCGAAAGCCCGGCACAACCCGTTGGTCGCATTACCGTGCGAGTTAGCTGTGAAGCTGCTTCGCCCTGGTCCGTTTTCGTCCCTGCACAGGTCCATTTGTTCCGCGAGGTAATCGTAGCCAAACGACCCCTGGCCCGAGAGAGTGTCGTAGAGCTAGCCGATGTCACCCTTGCCGAGCGCGACGTCAGCTTGCTCAATCAAGGCTATCTGACCTCGTTCGACCAAGTGCTGGGCAATAAGATTACCCGCAGCGCCCTCCCCGACCAGGTGCTACCTCCAACCTACTTATCCGCAGCTGAAATAGTCCGAAAAGGCGACCAGGTGGTAATCAGCGCGAAAAACTCTACGATAAATGTAAGAATGCCTGGTGAGGCGCTGTCCGACGGCGCGCTTGGCTCTCAGATCAGAGTCAAAAACCAGCGCTCCGGACGAACCATCAAAGCCCGCGTCGTTGGTCCCGGGCAGGTAGAAGTCGCAATGTGAAGTCGGGCGCCGCTACGCCAGCCGCCCATATGAAAAAAGACTAAAGTTTTATTTGGATTTGCCGAAAAGCAGGCAAGCGTCCTGACTTATTCGAGGTTTCGATCATGGTTATCGATTTCAATCGGCCCAACAGCGCCGTCAATTCAACCAGCAATGGGCGTAGCAGCAACGTCCAGAACACTGAGCGACCAACGGCTCAGCAGCCCTCCACTGACGAAGCAAAGACCACCGGCAACAGCCCGGTATCGGGGGAGAGCGTTCAGCTGAGCCCCGAAGCCCAGCGCCTGCAGCAGACCACCGAGAAGTTGAACCAGCAGCCCGCCGTTGATCAAGAGCGTGTTGCTCAGATCAAGCAGGCAATTGCCGATGGTAGCTATCAGGTGGACAGCCAGCGAGTGGCGTCGAAGCTACTGTCGTTCGAAAGCCAGCGCTGAGCCTGACACCAATGCGAGCGGGCGTGAGTGCAACAGAGGCCACTATGCTAGATTCCGAATTGCTCCAGCAGCTGACCAACGATATCGACACCGCCAGAACGCTACGCGAGCTCACCAACGCGGAATATCTGGCGCTCTCTGAGCGTAATCTCGGTGGACTGGAGCAGCTGCTCACGCAAAAGCAGGCACTGCTGGCACTTTTGGGCCAACACGGCACACTACGCAGCCAGGCATTAGCTAGGGCACAGCTGAGCGCCGACCGGAACGGCTTGGCACAGTTTGCCGCAGCTTCGGAGATAGGCGGCGAGATCCTTGCCCAGGCAGAACAGCTGGAGATCATCCTTGAGGACTGCCGCAAAGCCAATGAACGCAATGGCAAGCTTATCCGGGCCAACCAGAGCGCCGTAGGCACCATGCTGCAAATACTGCAAGGCACCTCCCAGACCCCGGACGTTTACGACCGCCGGGGAGCTGCCGCCAAAAGCACTCATCATCGCCCGCTCAGCCAGGCCTGAACCATCCACAGCCGTATAGCATCAAAGTGCTATCATTGGACTGTCGTCGTTACATGCCGGAGAGCAACGCCAAGTGTCTAGTCCTTTCGCCGAGGGAGAAGGCCCTCAGCCCCCTCAGATACTCAAGACTCCAGTCGAAATTCAGGCAAATTTACGCCCCCTGCTGGATAACCATATCCCGCTGCAGGTCCGTTTTGCCGAGCGCGCTCAGCGGTACCAGACTTACCTGGTAGAGATAAACCGCGAAAAGGGCTGGCTTGCGTTAGACGAGCTGATACCTAGCGATGGTGAGCGACTAATGGCGTCAGGAGAAGCTTTCCAAATAGAAGGCTTTTACGAGGGCGTGCGAATTGCCTGGAATAATCCACATCCGGTTCATCTTGGCGAATTGGACGATGCGCGCTGCTATTGGGCTCACCTGCCAGACGAAATTCTCTATCACCAGCGGCGAAACGCCTATCGCGCCACACTGAGCGGGCAGCCAATCGCAGCGCAACTGAACGGAAGGACGATCAGGAAACCGCTGGTGGGCAAAGTCCTGGACATGTCTGCAACAGGTTGCAAGCTGAGCTTCCCAGGGAATCTACAAGCTGGCCTACAGTCCGGCCAAGTCTATGATCAACTTTCCGTAGACTTGCCTTTCGGCGCCATAACAACCGCAGCTGAGCTGCGCCACGTTATCTACGATGAGAAACTTGATCTGACGTTCTGCGGGATACGCTTCCACCGAATCAGCGGTTTAACGCAGAGACAGGTTGAACGGTTCGTCTATCAGCTACAACGCGAAGCCCGACGCGATCAGGTGACCGACCGGTTTAGTTGATACAGCAACACGCACGCTACTGATCGGCGTTCATCAAACGCCACCCTCTCTACCCGGCACCTACTCGTCAGCTCGCGACCAAAGCAAACGGCGAGTCAGCCTGCGCATAGAAAACGACAGCGCAAAACACCGGCTCGTATTGATAGCTGACCCTATACACGGTGTGATTAGCTAGAGGCTCGAATGTTGAGCCAGTGTGATGCCTGGCGCCCTTCTTCAAATGCCCCCCCCCGCAAACGCGTCCCCGCGCGTCCAGACCACCTTGGAAGGCCTGAACTATCGTGCACTCGGTACGTGTCGATGGCGCCTGCAGTCGGCTGAGACAGAGATCGACCCGATCGGTGGAAGCAGCGACGATGGCAATGGCACGCCTTCTCCGAAACATGCCAGCAGCATGAAAGGACCCGCTGGTTCGCGGTCCGTTATGGAGCCGCCGAGCGTCGGTGCAGCTGTGACAATGCAGTAGGTACGTAGGTCCAGCACTAAGCGCCGGTTGTGAGGATAGGCCGGAACGGAGGGGCCGAAGCCGGCTTCAATCAGCACGGAGATGCGCCATCGAAGCAGACCTAAAGGCAATGACTTGCAGGAGCTGTCCATCTAGGCCAGGGGGATAAATGCTCCTATGTGGCGTCCCAGGCGAGGTTCGAACTCACAACCTTCCCCTTAGGAGGGGGATGCTCTATCCAATTGAGCTACTGGGACACGCGGGCGGCAGCATGTTAGCGACCATTGGCTCGTTTGTCATGCCCGCCCCACTTATAAAGCAGCAACGCCCAATGGCTGACCATGACAGCACACACCACCCATTGCATTTTGCATGAACGAGAAGCGAAAATCTTGCAAAGCGCATTGGCCAAATCTGAAAATAACTGATAAATCATTGATATATAACAGTTATTTACCAACAACCTGTTGGCACGAGAGGTGCTTAATTACCTGACCGTAACGCGAAGGAGACGCCGATGCCACGCCCAGCCTACCTACTCAGCACCGCCCTTTTGGCCGCTGTCGCAATTCCGCTGCTTGAGACCATGCCAACAACGGACCTTATGAAGACAGCATCGACCCCCTCCCAGGTGACCACACCTAGGCTTTCTGTGCCGGCAAGCACCATTAGCAGCAGCGCGCAAAGCAAGCCCGTTCAGGCACAGCGCTGGATTTTCTAAACCAAGATGGCTGCATGCAGGCTTTATCGGAGATGAAAATGTCTATTTACGGATATCTATTCCTTGCGCTTGGCATGCTGTGCGGCGCCCTGAGTATCGGCTCAACCCTTCCTGAGTTCTGGGATACGCTTGTCACAGGCGGCACAGTGCTATTCGCGGTGCTGTTTACGATTACGCTGCTGCTAGGTCGGCGAATCAAATTCGACCCAGTGCTGCGCTAGCGACGCAGACGAGATAAGCGCTGGATCACAATAAAGGCTATTGGCCACCACAGAGCCTTTACTCCTACTTTTGTCGCCGTATAATTGGCGTCATTAAGTTGTCCAGCATCTTTTTCGCAGGTCGTGGAACAGCATGTGCTGTTTGGTGTCAGACCGGTGACTAGAACGGCAATAAGCCACCATCGCCCACCTGACTAACCGGTTTAATATGCGCCCAATGAAGCAGGCAGTTTACTCCAGCCGCACGGCTGACAAATTCGTGGTTCGGCTCCCAGACGGAATGCGAGAGCGCATTGCAGAGGTTGCGCGGAACCACCATCGAAGCATGAACTCCGAGATCATTGCTCGCCTAGAGCAAAGCCTTCTTCAAGAAGGTGCGCTTGATGACGATTCCGCAATGCGCCTGGACAGCCCGGAACTGTCGCTGCATGAGCGCGAACTGCTGCAACGCTTTCGCCAGCTGGCCCACCGCCAGCAAAACGCACTGATCGCCCTTATCGCGCAGGATGCCGAAGCTGCGAAAGAAGAAGATTGAATCCGTTCAGTACTGACGACTAGCGCAAACCGCCCTGACAGCACGACAGGGCAGTTTGCATTTGGTAAGACGCATTGTTAGCCACCTTGGCGATAGGGTGGATTTAATAGCAACATGAAACGAAAATGCCTACGCCTTATCAGCGTAGGCATTTCCTCGTGCCTCTTTCCCACGCCACGCATCAGCAGTGGCGCTAGCCTACAAAGCTAAGCAGAACGCCCGCCGCAACAGCCGAGCCAATCACCCCTGCTACGTTCGGGCCCATGGCATGCATGAGTAGGAAGTTCTGAGGATTCGCCTCAAGCCCGACCTTGTTCGATACTCTCGCCGCCATTGGCACTGCCGAAACGCCGGCCGACCCAATCAGCGGGTTGATCTTGTTCGCGCTGAACATGTTCATGACCTTGGCCATCAGCACGCCCGCCGCCGTACCGCCACAGAAGGCAACCATTCCGAGCAGCAAGATCCCAAGGGTTTTCATCTGCAGGAAGGCTTCGGCGGACAGCTTAGAGCCAACAGTCAGCCCCAACGCGATGGTCACGATGTTTATCAGCGCGTTACGTGAGGTGTCGGCCAGACGATCCACGACCCCGCACTCGCGCAACAGGTTACCAAAGGCGAACATGCCTACTAGCGGCGCAGCATCCGGCAGCAGCAATCCCACCAGCAGCGCAAGCATGAGCGGAAAGACGATCTTTTCTGCCTGACCTACATGGCGCAGCTGCGTCATGACAATGGCGCGTTCTTCCTTGGTCGTCAGCGCTCGCATGATGGGTGGCTGAATCAACGGAACCAGCGCCATGTAAGAGTAGGCCGCGACAGCGATCGGCCCCAGCAGATGCGGCGCGAGCTTTGCCGTAACGAAGATTGAAGTGGGGCCGTCTGCACCGCCAATGATCGCAATCGAAGCAGCCTCACGCAGTGTGAATTCCATCCCCGGAACCCCCATTGCAGCCAGCGACAAGGCACCAAGCAAGGTGGCGAAGATACCGAATTGCGCCGCCGCACCGAGCAGCAGAGTCTTGGGGTTAGCCAGCATTGGACCGAAGTCTGTCATGGCGCCGACGCCCATGAATATCAACAACGGGAACACACTGGTCGGCAGACCCACTTCATAGAACAGGTGGAGGATGCCCGCACCCTCGGCCATGTTGGCAACGGGAATATTGGCAAGCACGCCGCCAAATCCGATTGGGATCAGCAGCAAGGGTTCGAACCCCTTGCGAATCGCCAGATAGATCAGCCCCAGACACACCACGATCATCAGCAGCTGACCGGGCTCTATATGATAAAGACCAGTGCTGTGCCACAGCTTGAGCAACTTATCCATGCAGCGCTCCTTAAGCGATGGTCAGCAGGCTATCGCCCACCGACACCGCGTCGCCGACCTTGACGTTCACACCTGAAACGGTGCCGGCTTTGAACGCACGGATTTCAGTTTCCATCTTCATGGCTTCGAGGATGATCACCAGATCTCCTTCCTGAACCAGCTGACCGGGCTGCACGAGAACCTTGAAGATATTGCCAGCTAACGGAGCCGGTTGAGGTTCGCCTGTACCAGACGCCGGCGCGCTAGCGACTGTCGACGGGGCGGCGGAGCCACTGCCAACAGCCTTGATGCCCTCTATGTCGCCGCCTTCATTGACCTGAACGACGAAGGACTTGCCGTTGACTTCGACGGTGTAGACCTCGGGTACGCCCGCCTCCCGTGGCGCTTGCTCCTTGCCGGTCGGCACCGGTTCGAAAGCAGAGGCATTGCATCGGTTTTCAAGGAACTTAAGGCCGATCTGAGGAAACAACGCATAGGTGAGGACGTCATCAATCTCGTTCTCGGCCAGCTTGATGCCTTTTTCCTGCGCCAACCCCTTCAGCTCGGCCGTTAGCTTCTCCATTTCCGGCTGCAGCAGGTCGGCCGGGCGGCAGGTGATGACATCTGCACCGTCGAGGACGCGCTGCTGCAGTTCGACATTGAACGGGGCTGGTGCCGCTCCGTACTCGCCCTTGAGGATGCCTGCGGTTTCCTTGGTAATAGACTTGAAGCGCTCACCGGTGAGCACGTTGATGACGGCCTGGGTACCGACGATTTGCGAGGTCGGCGTTACCAATGGAATGAACCCGAGATCTTCACGCACGCGAGGAATCTCGGCGAGCACCTCATCGAACTTGTCGAGTGCGCCCTGCTCCTTCAATTGGCCTTCCATATTGGTCAGCATGCCACCCGGCACTTGAGCCACAAGGATGCGCGAGTCAACACCCTTGAGCGAGCCTTCGAACTTTGCGTACTTCTTGCGCACCTCGCGGAAGTACGCAGCGATCTCTTCCAGCAGCAGCAGATCGAGCCCGGTATCACGCTCGGTGCCCTGGAAAATCGCCACCACCGACTCGGTTGGCGAATGCCCATAGGTCATTGAGAGGGAGGAAATGGCTGTATCGACATTATCGATGCCCGCCTCGACCGCTTTGAGAATGGAAGCTGTGGAAAGGCCCGCCGTGGCGTGACACTGCATATGGATCGGAATTGACAGGCTTGCCTTCAAGCGCGAGACCAGCTCATAGGCCATATACGGCGTGAGAATGCCGGCCATGTCCTTGATCGCTACCGAGTCGGCACCCATGTCCTCGATCTGCTTGGCCAGGTCGACCCACATCTCCAGGGTGTGCACCGGGCTGGTGGTGTAGGAAATGGTACCTTGCGCATGCTTGCCCTGCAGCTTGACCGCGCGCAGAGCGGTTTCCAGGTTGCGTGGATCGTTCATCGCATCGAACACACGGAACACATCGACGCCGTTAGCCGCAGCACGCTCGACAAACTTTTCAACCACATCATCGGCGTAATGCCGATAGCCCAGCAGGTTCTGGCCACGCAGCAGCATTTGCTGCCGAGTGTTGGGCATCGCCTTCTTCAGTTCGCGGATGCGCTCCCAGGGATCTTCGCCCAGATAACGAATGCAAGAATCAAAGGTTGCCCCGCCCCAGGACTCGACCGACCAGAAGCCAACCTGATCGAGCTTGCCGGCAATCGGTAGCATGTCTTCAAGGCGAACGCGGGTAGCCAGAATGGATTGATGCGCATCACGAAGCACCACATCGGTAATGCCGAGCGGCTGTTTGACAGATGTCATGAAGGGAACTCCCTGTTCTGAATCAACCACGACGAGCGCGGTGCTGATGGATAGCGGTCTGGATTGCCGTAATGAGATCGGCATCCACTTCAGCCACAGCGGGTTCGCTGGAAGCCAACTGAGCGGTGGGCGCACTGTCGAAGCGACCGATCACAAAAGACATCAGGCGAATGCAAGCAATCAACAACACGAGGAAGACAAAAACGGAACCTAAGCCGAACAGCATAAGTTCGACGCCTTCTAGGAGGAGTTCGCTGGGGGTCATCGGGATTCCCTTTCTATCAGCAGCTCAAGCCGCCTGTTATTCGCTTCGAGTTAGGGCGTTCGCTAGCGCGAAACCTCAGAACAGTAGCCCGAACAACAGGCGCAAGGCAAACGCCAAGTCGACGCAGGCGGAACGAGTCAGAGGAGAAAAATTGTTGCGAGCCCGAGAAAAATAAAGAAACCGCCACTGTCGGTAACGGCAGTGATCATGACACTGGCACCCAGCGCCGGGTCTCGCCCCATTCGCGCCAAAGTCACCGGAATCAGCACGCCCATCAAGGCCGCCAGCAAAAGATTGAGCGTCATCGCCGCAGTCATCACCACACCCAACGACCAGCTGCCGTAAAGCCAGTAGACCACGACACCGATAACCCCACCCCATATCAAGCCATTCAGCATCCCAACACCGGCCTCCTTGCGCAGCAAGCGAGCACTGTTGCCTGTACCCATCTGGTCCAGGGCCATTGCTCGGACAATCATGGTGATGGTCTGATTGCCCGAATTACCGCCAATGCCAGCGACTATCGGCATCAGCGCAGCCAATGCAACTAGCTTCTCGATCGAGCCATCGAATAGGCCGATCACACGCGAGGCAACAAAGGCAGTGATGAGATTGACTGCAAGCCAGGCCCAACGGTTACGCAGCGATTTCCAGACCGAGGCGAAGATGTCTTCTTCTTCGCGCAGACCCGCCATGTTGAGCACTTCGCTTTCGCTCTCCTCACGGATCAGGTCAACCATCTCGTCGATGGTCAAGCGCCCGATAAGCTTGCCGCTTTTGTCTACTACCGGTGTGGAAACCAGGTCGTAGCGCTCGAATGCCTGGGCCGCCTCATACGCATCCTCATCCGGATGGAATGTCACTGGATCACTGGCCATCACCTCGGCCACATGCCGCTCCGGATCATTAACCAGCAATCGCTTGATGGGTAGAACGCCCTTGAGCACGCCGTCGTAATCGACTACGAATAACTTGTCAGTATGACCGGGCAGCTCCTTCAGCCGTCGCAGGTAGCGCAGCACCACTTCAAGGCTTACGTCCTCGCGGATCGTGACCATCTCGAAGTCCATCAGAGCGCCAACCTGATCTTCCTCGTAAGACAAGGCCGAGCGGACACGCTCACGCTGTTGCGCATCCAGCGTTTCCATTAGCTCGTGAACGACGTCTCGCGGCAACTCGGCCGCCAGGTCCGCCAGTTCGTCGGCGTCCATTTCCTTGGCAGCAGCGAGGAGCTCGTGATCGTCCATGTCGGCGATCAGCGTCTCGCGGACCGCGTCGGAAACCTCGAGCAAGATATCGCCATCGCGATCGGACTTGACCAGCTGCCAGACCGTCAGGCGGTCATCAAGGGGCAAAGCTTCGAGGATATGCGCGATGTCAGCGGGGTGAAGCGCCTCCAGCTTGCGCTGCAGTTCGACGAGGTTCTGGCGATGCACCAGGTTTTCGACAAGATCCTGATGCTGCCCTTCCTGACTCTGACGATGCGCAAGATCCTCGACGATCCTGTGCCGGTGGAGCAACTCGACGACCTGCGCCAGACGATCCTGGAGACTTTCCTGCGGCTTTTTTGCTTCAACTTCAGTCATGGCGCACTCCACCCCCAGCGGTTGGAGCGCGCCAGGGGATCAATCATTCAAAACGTGATTGGCAAGCGAGGGTTTTATACGACTACTGGGCAAATCCATGAGGCGGATCCAGAAGCCCAAACGGGCGGACTGCGCAATAATACCACCGCAACTGCGATGCACGACCGCGAAATACAGGCAATACAATCGCTTGCGCGTCGCCACCGAAGGATCGCGCTATCAATGTGGACGCATTCACGTTGCGGAAAGGCACCGCTGCGAGCCAAGCGGTATTTGGCTAGGCTGGTTCGACCCATCGTCAAGGAGGACGACTATGAACAAACTGATCGCAGTAAGCTGCTGTGCCCTTCTCCTCTCCACCGCCCCAACGTTTGCTGCAAGCATCTATCGCTGCAGTGATGCCGCAGGGAACCTCACGTTTACTCGACAGGGATGCCCGATCGATCAGACCGCTCAGATTCAGGAGGCAGCGAATCCCACACCCAGTTCCGGCAAAGCCGTACCTCTGGCCAAATCTAAAGGACGACGTAAGACGTCAAAGAAAGAGTCGGCGCGAAGCCTTACCGTTGTAGGCGCACAGGATGATGGATGCGGAAACCGCATAACCGGGAGCGCAAGGCGAGATGCGCTGATCAAAAAGCAGATTCATCCCGGCATGACCCGCACCGATATCGAGAGCACCTTCGGCACACCCGACACAGTGGCCACTCGCAATGGCCAGATGCAGTACCGCTACAGCAACGATAAGGGCAGGACACGCACCGTCACCTTCGATGAAAACGGCTGCGTTCGAGGGAAACGCTAACTCCACATACGAAAAAAGGGTCTGCATCGCTGCAGACCCTTTTCCGATTTGGTGCACTCAGGAGGATTCGAACCTCCGACCGCTCGGTTCGTAGCCGAGTACTCTATCCAGCTGAGCTATGAGTGCAAAGGCGATTGATAAACCAGGTCACCGCTGGCTACAACACGAACCACATTTCTGAGATCCGAAAATATGGTGCACTCAGGAGGATTCGAACCTCCGACCGCTCGGTTCGTAGCCGAGTACTCTATCCAGCTGAGCTATGAGTGCACTAAGGGTGCGCATTATAAGTTTGTGAATTCGGTGGTCAAGCTTTTTGGTTCAATGTTTTTTATCAAACCGAACCGCTAAAACCGACCCACAAACCAATCATGCAAAATGGCGGAGAGGGGGGGATTCGAACCCCCGACACCCTTTTGAGATGTACTCCCTTAGCAGGGGAGCGCCTTCGGCCACTCGGCCACCTCTCCGCAACACGGGGCGCATGATACCCATCTTCGCCCCGCTTGCAAAGCCAAAAATCACATAAATATTAATGGCTTGGTTCTTGATCTTTTTCTTTCTGGATCCGTTGATAAATCTCCTCGCGATGCACCGCTACCTCTTTGGGTGCATTCACTCCTATACGCACTTGATTTCCTTTGACACCCAGTACAGTGACAGTCACATCGTCACCCACCATCAGGGTCTCTCCGACCCGGCGAGTCAGAATCAGCATTCCTTTCTCCTTAAAACGGATTCAATTCAGTAAACAGTCTGCAAAGATAAAGACGGATAATGTTCCGTGAAACATCGACCTAGAGCCTTTCACCAGCTATTGACCAGTAACAACGACTCTAAAGTTCCTTTGCCCCCGGCGAAAACGACGGAAGGCTCGAATCAGTTCGCAGTCAGCGCGTCATTCCCCCTTGCTAGCGGGAGCATCCAGCTCGAATGCGGTGTGCAATGCCCGTACCGCCAATTCCAGGTATTTTTCCTCAATCACTACCGAGACCTTGATTTCAGAGGTAGAGATCATCTGTATGTTGATGTTCTCCTTCGCCAGTGCCTCAAACATCCGACTCGCGACGCCCGCATGAGAACGCATACCTACGCCGACAATCGATACCTTGGCGATGTCGATATCACCAATGACTTCGCGGGCGCCCATGTCACGGGCGATACCTTCCAGCACTTGCAGCGCGTTATGGTAATCGTTCCGGTGGACAGTGAAGGTGAAATCCGTAGTGTTATCGTGCGCGACGTTCTGCACGATCATGTCCACCTCGACGTTGGCCGCACTGACCGGGCCAAGGATCTTGAAGGCCACCCCGGGGGTATCCGGCACACCACGAATGGTCAGCTTGGCTTCATCACGATTGAAAGCGATGCCGGAAATGATGGGCTGTTCCATGGATTCCTCTTCATCAAGGGTAATGAGGGTTCCTGGACCCTCTTGAAAACTATGCAACACGCGCAACGGAACGCTGTATTTACCTGCGAATTCCACGGCGCGAATCTGTAACACTTTCGACCCGAGACTTGCCATCTCAAGCATTTCTTCAAAGGTAATCTTGTCCAGGCGCTGCGCCTTGGCAACGACGCGAGGATCGGTCGTGTAAACCCCATCGACATCGGTATAGATCTGGCACTCGTCTGCCTTCAACGCTGCAGCGAGAGCCACACCGGTAGTGTCTGAACCGCCACGGCCAAGCGTGGTGATATTGCCGGCTTCATCCACGCCCTGGAATCCGGCCACAACAACGACTCGCCCGGCCTTGAGCTCCTTCTGAATCTGCTGCGAATCAATCTGCAGGATGCGCGCTTTGGTATGGGCACTGTCGGTCAGGATGCGGACTTGGGCACCCGTATAGGACACCGCTGGAACGCCAATCTTCATCAGCGCCATCGCGAGCAGAGCGATAGTGACCTGCTCGCCCGTCGACACCATCACGTCCAACTCGCGGGCGACCGGCTGTTCGGTGATCTGTTTGGCAAGATCGATCAGCCGGTTGGTTTCACCGCTCATGGCCGAGACCACCACGACAATGTCGTCTCCGTTATCACGGAATTTTTTGACCTTCGCCGCCACTTGCTCGATGCGCTCGACGGAGCCCACCGAGGTACCTCCAAACTTCTGTACGATCAAAGCCATCTCATCGCCGCCTAAGCCCGTCAAGGGCGCTTATTAAACAATCAACCCAGCACCGCAAAGTGCCTACGGACAGCGACCGGACCAGCCGCTGACCGAGGTGGTCACCAGACAAACAGCCCATCGCGACCAACCCAACCTGACACGCTCCTGCTACACGCCCTGCTCGACGAACGCCGCGGCAATGGCTAATGCTTCGTCGAGGCGATTCGCGTCGCTCCCACCGCCTTGCGCCATATCCGGGCGACCACCACCTTTGCCACCAACAACCGCAGCAGCCTGTCTCATCAGATCGCCGGCCTTCAGACGGCCGGTGAGATCCTGCGTGACGCCAGCGACCAGTACGACTTTTTCATCCTGCACGCCACCGAGCAGAATGACGCCGCTGCCAAGCTTGTTCTTCAGTTGATCGACCAATGCCAGAAGCGCCTTGCCATCCAGGCCATCCACGCGCGCGGCCAGGATTTTGACGCCCTTCACCTCGACAGCGGAACTGGCTAGGTCATTGCCGGTGGCACTGGCCGCTTTGGCCTTGAGCTGCTCGAGTTCCTTTTCCAACTGCCGATTGCGCTCGAGGACGGCGCCCAGCTTGTCCAGCACATTGTCACGAGTGCCTTTGACCAGCGATGCTGCTTCTTTCAGCTGCTCTTCCGCAGTGTTCAGATAGGCCAGCGCCTGCTCACCAGTAACTGCCTCGATACGTCGCACACCCGCAGCCACACCACCTTCGCTGATGATCTTGAACAGACCGATGTCTCCAGTACGCTTGACGTGAGTTCCGCCGCACAGCTCGACTGAGAAGCCGCCCCCCATGGTCAATACGCGCACCTGGTTCCCATACTTTTCGCCAAACAGGGCCATAGCGCCTTTGCTCTTAGCAGTTTCGATGTCGGTTTCCTCGATCTCTACTGCCGTGTTGCCGCGAATTTCGGCATTGACCTTTTCTTCCAGGGCCTTCAACTGTTCAGGCTTAATCGCCTCGAAATGGCTGAAGTCGAAGCGTAGCCGCTGACTGTCGACCAATGACCCTTTCTGACCGACATGCTCACCGAGAATCTGGCGCAGTGCCGCGTGCAGAAGATGAGTCGCAGAGTGGTTCAGTGCAGTGGACTGACGTACTGATGCGTCGACCGTAGCCTCGACGGTCGCGCCGACCTGCAGGCTGCCGCTGTCCAGAATGCCGTGGTGCAGGAACGCACCGCCGGCCTTGCTGGTGTCACGCACATCGAAGCGCAGACCGTCCGCCGAGAGGTATCCGCAATCGCCCACCTGCCCACCTGACTCGGCGTAGAACGGCGTCTGGTCGAGCACGACCACGCCCTCCTCGCCCGCCGACAGGCTCTGCACCGCCATGCCTTCTTTGAACAGCGCCAGCACCTTACCGCTGCCGGATGTGCCGAGGTAACCCGTGAAACGCGTTTCGCCCTCGACCTTGACCAAGCTGTTGTAGTCCAGGCCAAAGGCACTGGCCGAACGCGCCCGCTCACGCTGCGCCTGCATCTCGCGTTCGAACCCTTCTTCGTCTAGCGTCAGTTCACGCTCACGGGCGATGTCGCCAGTCAGGTCCATCGGAAAACCGTAGGTGTCATACAGCTTGAATATCACTTCGCCAGGAATCACGCTTCCCTGAAGATCAGCCAGATCCTGCTCGAGGATCCTGAGACCTTGCTCCAGCGTCTTGGCGAACTGCTCCTCTTCGGTTTTCAGCACGCGCTCAATGTGCGCCTGCTGGGTTTTCAGCTCGGAGAAAGCGTCACCCATCTCAGCCACCAGCGCGGCGACGATCTTGTGAAAGAAGCTGCCCTTGGCGCCGAGTTTGTTGCCATGGCGGCAGGCGCGACGAACGATGCGGCGAAGCACATAACCGCGTCCTTCATTGGATGGCGTCACGCCGTCGGCAATCAGGAAGCCACAAGAGCGGATGTGGTCAGCAACCACCTTGAGCGAAGCCTGACCCTCATTACCGCAACCGATGGCCTGAGCGGCGGCATTCAGCAAGCTCTGGAAGAGGTCGATCTCGTAGTTCGAGTTGACGTGTTGCAGCACCGCACTGATGCGCTCCAGGCCCATACCGGTGTCGACACTCGGCGCCGGCAGCGGATGCATCACGCCATCTGCGGTGCGATTGAATTGCATGAAGACGTTATTCCAGATCTCGATGTAACGATCGCCATCTTCTTCTGGCGAACCCGGCGGGCCACCCCAGATATGTTCGCCATGGTCGAAGAAAATTTCGGTGCAGGGACCGCAGGGCCCGGTGTCACCCATTGCCCAGAAGTTGTCAGACGCGTACGGCGCCCCCTTGTTATCACCGATGCGAACCATGCGCTCGGCCGGCACGCCCACCTCTTTTGTCCAGATGTCATAGGCTTCGTCATCGCTGGCGTAGACGGTGACCCAGAGCTTTTCTTTCGGCAGGCTCAGCCATTTATCGGACGTCAAAAACTCCCAGGCGAAGGTGATCGCGTCGCGCTTGAAATAGTCGCCAAAACTGAAGTTGCCGAGCATCTCGAAGAAGGTGTGATGGCGTGCGGTATAGCCGACGTTCTCCAGGTCGTTGTGCTTGCCGCCGGCGCGTACGCATTTCTGGCTGGTGGTGGCGCGGGTATAGGCGCGCTTTTCCAGCCCGAGGAAGCAGTCTTTAAACTGATTCATGCCGGCGTTGGTAAACAGCAGTGTCGGATCGTTCGCGGGAATCAGCGAACTGGAGGCCACGCGAGTGTGGCCCTTCTCTTCGAAGAAGCGGAGGAAGGCTTCACGGATTTCTGCGCTTTTCATAGATCTCTTCCAGAGGACTGCGGCCGAACGGCTGCAAAACGACGCGGCGAGGCGGCACCGGGAGCCGGTTCACAGCTACCCAAACGGATAGCCGGCAAAGGGCCGCATTATATCGGCCCTGTGCCGCACGCATAGAGGATAAATAAGATTGAATCAAGCTATTCGACAGCGATTCGAACCTATGCTTTGAGGAATGCTGCAAAGCTCTCGAGAATCGGATCGACATGCTCTGGCAGCACGTCCAAATGCGTCACCAACCGCAGCCGAGGCGCAGCAGTGATGACGATGCCGCGCTCGGCACAGAACGCTTTCAGCGACGTTGCGCGGTCACCCATATCAACGTAGACCATATTGGTCTGGACTGGCTCGACGCGATAGCCCAGCGCTTGCAGCCCCTCGGCGATGTCGTTGGCGCGCTGGTGGTCTTCTGCCAAACGTTGGACCTGATGATCCAAAGCGTAGAGGCCTGCCGCGGCCAGCACTCCGGCCTGGCGCATGCCCCCGCCGACCATCTTGCGCAATCGCCGTGCCTTGGCAACAAAGGACTCATCACCACAGAGCACCGAACCGACAGGCGCCCCCAGGCCTTTTGACAGACACACCGACACCGAATCGAAGTGGCGCCCTATCTCACCAGCCGTGCAACCCAGCTTGACCACCGCGTTGAACAAGCGAGCCCCGTCTAGATGAAGCGCAAGCCCACGTTCATGCGTGAACGCTCTTGCCTCAGCCAGGTAGGCGAGCGGCAGGACCTTGCCGTGCATCGTGTTTTCAAGCGCCAGCAAACGCGTACGGGCGAAATGAAAGTCGTCCGGCTTGATCGCCGCCGCGACGCGCGCCAGATCCAACGAGCCATCCGGCTCCATCTCGATCGGCTGCGGCTGGATCGAGCCAAGCACTGCAGCACCGCCGGCTTCGTACTTGTAGGCGTGCGCCAACTGCCCAGCGATGTACTCATCGCCCCGCTCACAATGCGCCATCAGCGCCAACAAATTGCTCATGGTTCCGCTGGGCAAAAACAATCCAGCCTGTAAACCCAGCTGCGCCGCCAACGTCTGTTCCAGCTGGCGGACCGTCGGATCCTCGCCATACACATCATCGCCAGTGGTTGCATCCAGCATGGCGTCGCGCATGCCCAAGGTCGGCTGGGTGACCGTATCGCTCCTGAGATCAATCAGACTCATCACAAGGTCCTTTGGTCGAATGGATTCATCACCACAGGCACCGCCTACGCACCACGCCGACCCTAGCGCAACAACCGGCTATCAAGAACCTTCGATCCGCCACCCAGCATGGTTTCAGTGATGTTGATGAAGTCGTCGGTGGTTACCCGATCCAGTCGCATCAAACCCCGCGCAACATCATCAAGCGAGTGGCGTCCTTTGCTGCGCTGGCGGATCTCCCGATCAAGTTCCTGCAGCAGAAGCACGGCTCTGGCTGTGACCGGACCACTGGATCGCTCGGTTCGCAGGCTATCGACCTTGCGGCTCCATTCAGTCAGATGCTCTCGAACCGCCTGGTAGCGATCTTCGCTCATGCCGCCGGCGCGGCGCATCAGCTCGATCGCGTAGTACTCGGCCAGCCCCTCGCTTATCCAGTCGCTGCGATCAGCATCCGAGATTCGACTGAACACATGAACCAGCTCATGCACCAGCGAACTGGTCCCGTTCTCGCTGACCAGTGGACGGTCAGCGTGCATGAATAGCGAATTGGGGCCAGACAAACCGCCTCTCCACATCGGGTCGCCGGCCCCCACAACCAGCAGCTTCTCAGGATCCCGGGGGAACACGTTCTGCATTTCGGGCCAGACGAAGGTCAGCAGCGTAAGGATATCCATCCTGCGCATCCCTTCGCCCACCGGGGCAGAAACCGCCACGTCGGTTTCACCGAGTCGGGCCCGGCGACTGCCGAGCTTGCCGGCGAGGATCCACCCGGTCGGGCGATCGAACAGGCGCTCAGGATTGTCGATGCGAAAGCGATTCTTCCCGATACGTGGCCAACCGGTCTCGACGCTCTTCCAGCCGCTGGGTAGTTCGAACCGCAGCCGAGAAACCAGTCTGACTCCGTCCTGCTGATCAAGGCGACCGGCGGGCACCAGATCGTCTCCGCGCAGCAACGTCCAGTCATCCGTCATCCGCGCATCGAAGCGGCCACTTTTGCGCTGATGACTGACCTTAACCTGATAACTCAAATGTGCTTTGCCAGGCCCTGGCCGCCAGACTCCGCGCCCACCATCTTCCTCCCAGCTGCTTTCGCTGTTTGTCTGGAAATCGCCATAGGCCTGTTCCTTGCCAAGATTCAGATCTAGAAATTTAACCGCGCCGCCGTCTTCGAGGGCGAGCTCCACTTCCGCAATACCCTGCTCGGGAACGAACTTGACGGTGTAGTCCAGGTCGACCCGCTTGGCCGCCTGAAGTGGCGCAACGAATGAAAGCAACAGAACGGCAAGCAGCGGTAACTGACGGCGGGACATCGAGCGGCTCCAGATTGGGTTCAGTGCTATGACGACGCGGACTGAGGTAGATTCAACCGGCCCGGAATATCAGATGATCTTCCCAGTCCTCATCAGCCACAGAGCCCTCGGTAATCATGCGGCCCGATTGAGAAATCCGCTCGGCATGCACGGCATCTGGATCGCCACACACCAGATGATGCCAAAGCGGTAGATCCTTACCTTCGGCTACGAGGCGGTAGCCACAGGTAGGCGGCAGCCATTTGAATTGCGCAGCGTCCACCGCTGTCAGTTGGACGCAGTCAGGGACACTGGCGCGGCGGTTGGGATAGTCGGTGCAACGGCAGCTTTTCAGATCGAGCAGTTTGCAGGCGATACGGGTGTAGTAAACGCTTCCATCCTCTTCATCCTCAAGCTTTTGCAGACAGCAAAGACCACAGCCATCGCAAAGCGACTCCCACTCGGCTGAGTCCAGCTCGGCCAGAGTCTTGCGCATCCAGAAGGGTTCGACTTTTGCTGCCATGAATAGCCATCTCGGAAACTTGCGAGTCTAGCCGGCAGCAGACGGCCGGCCAATAGCAAAGGGCCTGCCGGTAGACCAACGACATGCAAGGCCGCCTTTGACTCCTAAGACGGCCCTCGCACCGTCAGCTTTTGTCCAGCAAATCCCGGTGACTCCGCATTTGCTCGAGCATCCGCTCCATCTGCTGGATGCGCAGGTCCAGCATTTCTTTGGAAGGCTGCATGCCCATCATACGGCCTCCGCTCATCCCGCCCTGCATGGCCTTACCACCAGACTTGCCCATGCCGGCACCCGCCCCACCCATCGGGCAGCCATCCATCATGCCGAACCCAGACTGCATGCTCTGCCAGTGCTGATCGCGAAGCTTTTGCTTCTCATCAGGTGTCTTTGCATTCTCCCAAGCCTGACGGTACTCCTGCATCTTCTGCCAGTGTTGCTGCCAAGCTTGCTCATCATAGTCCGGCGCAGGCTGAGCCTGAGCTGTCATTACCAGACCAGTCAGAACAGGAACAATAATCCAAGAGCGAATGTTCATGAGCCATCTCCGTTTTGTTGATGTCATCTGAGCATAGGCCCGCCCCTGCTATTGTTTCTTGTCGCTCGTCAGTAACGCGTACGGTTTACATCGGGTCGTTTCTGCGCAAAAGCTCTTCAGGCAGGTGCTCGATATAGTCATCCTCTGGCGGTGGCATTTGCAGGTGATAACCCTGTTTCTCGAGGTTATCGAGCACCGTCGCGATGTCCTCCTGCGCCAGCTTGCGTTCAGGCGTAAGGACGATATCGAAGGCAAGCTGCGGCGGACCGAAAGCGGCAAGCAAAGCTTCCGGCACCCGGGCGAGCGCTTCGCTGCGCTCGACGTACAGGTACATTCCTTTCTTACGCGGGCTTCTATAGATGGAGCAGATGCGTTTCATGATTTCTCTTCCAGCACGTCAAGAAGGGCTTGCCCCATTCGTTCGCGGCGCCAACCGCGCAGCGACTCAGGCAACTGATAAGGACCGTCGGGATATCCGGATTTCAACAAGGCTTCCAGCACCTTCTTGCGCAGCATCAATTCCGGCGCGATGTTCATGGCTTGGGCTTCGCGCTGACCGACAGTACGCAATTTTTTCAGCAGCGCCGACGCGTCGAGTGGCAATGGCTCCGGTAAAGATTCAGGCCAGTCCTGCTCGGGCGTCGCAGCGGCAGTACGGATCAGCTCGAGTAACGTCTCGCCATCCTGGCGTACCGTTCGCGGGTGCATGTCATCGATACGCGCCAGGCTTACCAGATCGGTTGGCTGGGTGCGGGCCAGTGGCCACAAGCTGTGTTCACGCAATACGCGATTACGGGGTTGGTTACGTGCACGCGCCTGCCGCTCACGCCACCCCGTCAGGACTCGCAACACCGCCAGCTGACGCGGCTTCAATCGCCAGGCCTGCTTGACGTCACGATAGGCTTCATCCGGATCGGTCTCGCGCTGGAGATTGGCGACCAACTCGGCGCCGTCTTCTATGACCCAGGCGCGCTTCTCGTCGGACAGCTTCGGCAGCAGGGCCTCGTACAGCTCAGCCAGATGCTGGGCGTCTTCGGCTGCATAGCGCACCTGCATCTCGCTCAAGGGCCGCTGAAGCCAATCGGAGCGCGTCTCACCTTTGGGCAGCTCAATGTTCAGCACGCTCTGCACCAACCGCGAGTAGCCCATGGAAAAGCCGATATTCAGATAGCCAGCAGCCAGCTGCGTATCGAACAACGGCACCGGAAGGCTACCGGTCAACCGCCAGAGCACTTCCAGATCTTCACTGCACGCATGCAAGACTTTCACGACCGCCGGATCCGTCAGCAGACCGGCAAAAGCAGCCCAATCGGTAATCAGCAATGGATCGATCAGATAGGCACAACGTCCATCACCCACCTGCAGCAGCGCGGCGATCGGGTAGAAGGTATCGACCCGCATAAACTCCGTATCCACTGCTATATAAGGCAGCTGGCGCCATTCGGCACACAGGCGGGTCAGTTGCGCATCATCCAGCACCCATTGAGTTTCGATGGCCACTAGGCCCTCCTTGTTGTCCGATGTTACGACCGACGAGCGGGCGAAAAGGCACGCAGTATATATCGCGCCCCCCAACTCCAGCGCTTTGATCGCCGTGTCCGCCTGCGTGATAACGTTTCCCCCGAATTCGAACGGAGCCCTTCCATGCCGCTTGCTCAACTGATCGACACTGCGGAACTGACCGCACGCCTTTCGCAGCCGAATCTGTGCATTTTCGATTGCCGATTCGCCCTTGAAGACCCTGAATATGGGAGGCGTAGCTACGAACAGGCGCATATTCCCGGTGCGCGCTTTCTCGATCTGGAAAACGACCTGTCAGGCCCGGTTGTCCGCGGCCAGACCGGTCGACACCCGTTGCCGCAGCCGGGGCAGTTGGTTGCGCGACTCCGCGCGGCAGGCCTGAATGATGACAGCGAAGTCGTGATCTACGACGACGGCCCCGGCGCATTTGCCGCAAGGGCATGGTGGCTGCTGGCATGGCTGGGCAAACGCAGCGGTGTGTATTTGCTGGATGGTGGGTTCAAAGCCTGGCGTGATGCCAGCGGGCCAGTAACTGGAGAACCGGCCAACGCTCAGCCCGGCCAGTTCCACGGGGCTCCCGACGACCTTTTGCTAGTTTCCACGCAACAGCTGGCAAAACGCCTCGGGCAGCCTGGTCTGACCTTATTCGACGCGCGTGCCCTGCCTCGCTTTCTCGGCGAACAGGAGCCTATCGATCCTGTGGCAGGGCATATTCCTGGTGCTCGCTGTGTGCCGTTTACCGAAAACCTTGATGCGACAGGATGTTTTCTCTCTCCCGAACAGCTGCGTTCACGATTCGACCGGCACCTGGTCGACCAGCCAGCAGATGATCTGGTGGCCTATTGCGGATCTGGCGTGACGGCCTGCCATAACCTGTTTGCCCTCTGCCTGGCCGGCTACCCGCTGGCCAAACTGTACCCAGGCTCCTGGAGCGAATGGATCACCGACCCACAACGACCTATCGCCTGATCCAGGCGATCAAATGCGACCGGCCGGTCAGATTCAGCCCAGCGGGTTTTATCGGCAATTCGACCTTTTATCGGCGCCGATCGTCGTTCTTTACGAAAAATTGCACTCTTTCGTTTGCGACAGATCAGAGAAGCTTGGTAGGGTCCGAGCCGCTTTTTCCCCTGGAGTACAACAATGAAAAAAACATGGTTGAAGACCGCGATTGCAGTAGCCGTAGGTGCCCTTTCCACTCAGGTCATGGCTGCCGGCTTCGCGCTTAACGAACAAAGCATCAGCGGCATGGGCACCTCATTTGCCGGTCGCTCTTCTTCTGCCGATGACGCCACTACCCTGTTCGGCAACCCAGCCGGCATGTCGCGCCTCCAGCGCGAGCAGGTCAGCTTCGGCATGGCGGCGATCAATGCGAAGACGGATATCAACGACACCAGCGGACTCCCTGGCAACGGCTCCAACGACGGCGACATGGTTCCTTTCACCGCGGTCCCGATGGGCTATTACGTTAAGCCGCTGGATGACAAATGGGCCGTTGGCGTCGGTATCTATGTACCGTTCGGCCTGATCACTGACTACGAAAGCGGATTCCAGGGTCGTTACTTTGGCGATTACAGCGAAGTCCGCGTTATCACCGTCCAGCCTACGGTCAGCTACCGGTTCAACGAGAAGCTATCGATCGGCTTCGGTCCGACCATCAACCGGATCGACGGCGAGCTTCAGAGCGCTGTTCTGAACGCTGCGTCCCCTGGCGCCAATGACGGCCGAATTAAAGTAACTGGCGACGATACCGCCATCGGTTTCAACGCAGGCTTGTTGTATGAGTTCACGCCTCAAACCCGCCTGGGAATAACGTACCACTCGAAAGTCGACTACACGCTGGAAGGCGAAACACGTGTCTCCGGAATCGGTTTCGGTCCGTTCGCAGGTACTTACGACGCATCGCTCGATCTGGAAACGCCTGAGTCGATCGACGTATCCATGACGCACGAGCTGAACGACCAGTGGACGCTTTACGGCGGTGCGATGCTGACGCGCTGGAGCCGCCTCGAGGCGATCATCATCGAAAACGACGGGATGCCAGGTCCGATCGCGCCGCGCGTTGGCACCATCACCGAAGAGCAGGACTGGCATGACACCTGGTCCTATGCACTCGGTGCAGCCTACAAACTGAACAAGCAGTGGACGCTTCGTACCGGCATGGCCTTCGACCAGAGTCCGACCAACAACACCCACCGCTCACCACGCATCCCGACTGGCGACCGCACTGCGGTGAGCTTCGGTCTGGCCTGGAACCCTACCGACGACATGACGGTTGATCTGGCCTATTCCTACCTGTGGGAAGAGGACACCAAGATCCAGCAGACCAGCGCAACTCGTGGCGTCTACAACGCCACATACGAAAACAGCGCTCACGGTTTCGGCGCTGCGATGACCTACCGCTTCTGATGCACCCCGCCCCGACCGACCGGTCGGGGCATCCCTCCCGCTACTCGGCTAACGCCTTTTCCACCGCAGCAGTAAGCTCAGGATCGTCCGGTTCGACTTTGCTCGAGAAATAGTCGACCACTTTGCCGTTGCGATCGACCACATATTTATAAAAATTCCAGCGCGGCGCCCCACCGGCCTGCTCGGCCAACTGCCGAAACAGTGGTATCGCATCGCTGCCGCGCACTGGCTGAGTCTCAGCCATGGGGAAGGTCACCCCGTAATTTACATAGCAGACCTCTGCCGTTTCGGCCGCATCGTCAGACTCCTGAAAGAAGTCATCGGACGGCACGCCGAGAATCACAAGCCCATCGCCCTTGTAGCGCTGATACAGCGCCTCCAGCCCCTTGAACTGCGGTGCGAAGCCACAAAAGCTGGCGGTGTTGACCACAACCAACGCCTTACCCTGAAACTGCTCGCACAGATCGATGGTTTCCTTTGATCGCAGCTTCGGAAGTTCATGTTGCAGCAACGCCGGGCACTGTTCGGCCGCTGCGGGACCAGCCAACAGGAGCAGCGCAAGTGAGGCGGCAACCCATTCAATTCTCATGACGAAGCTCCAGAAAGCGGTATCGAGGCCACGCTACTCCCGAGTCGCGCCCGGAGCAACGGTAGCTCAATCTCAATATATGAGGCCCACGCGATAACGCTATATACAATTCTATATAGCGCTTGCCAAAATGGCCGCTCCTTATGGGGGGCAGACATGAGCGATCCGAGACCATTCGAACCGTTGCGCATAGACGGGCAGCTCTGGTTCAACCGTGGCGAGAAGGGCTATCTCGGTGGCAAGCGCATCGAGCTGCTCGAACAGATCGAAGCGACGGGCTCGATCAGTCGCGCGGCCAAGGCCATCAAGCTCAGCTACAAGGCGGCCTGGGATGCGGTGGATGCCATGAACAATCTGTCCGAGCGCCCGCTGGTCATACGCTCAGCGGGCGGCACCAAGGGCGGCGGGACGCAACTGACAGAATTCGGTCGGGAAATGCTGCATATCTGGCAGCGCATGCAACACGAGTACGAACGCTTCCTGGCGCAGGTCGCCCAGGGTATCGATGGGTTCGAAGATTTCGACAAACTGCTTCGGGCGATCGCCATGAAAACCAGCGCACGCAACCAGTTTCGGGGCCGCATTACCCAGGTCGAACGAGGCGCGGTGAACGGCAGCGTCAGCATGGATATCGGCGACGGACAAACGATGACCGCGACGCTGACCAACGACAGTATCGACGAGCTTCAGCTGGCACCCGGCAAGATCGCCATGGCGCTGGTCAAAGCCAGCTTTGTCCTGCTGTCACCTGATCCCGACGTGAAGATCAGCGCCCGCAACCGTCTGAGCGGAACCATCGGCGCCATCACGCCTGGTGCGGTCAGCTGCGAGGTCAAGCTGCTACTTCCCGGCAACCGAACGCTGGGGGCAGTCATCACCAATGAAAGCACCGAAGCGCTCGGATTGGCCGTCGGTCAGCCCTGTACGGCGCTGATCAAAGCCTCTCACGTAATCATCGCGGTAGATTGATGAGCATGATGTATCGTATTCGTATGACCCTGGTCGCAGCGCTGGCTGCACTTACGCCTTTGATCGGCCATGCCGATGAAATCCAGGTTGCGGTGGCGTCGAACTTTACCGCGCCCATGCGCGTCATCATTGATCAGTTCGAACGCGATACCGGCCATAAGGTACTGCTGTCCTTCGGCTCGACTGGAAAGCTCTTCGCGCAGATTCGCAACGGGGCGCCTTTCTCAGTACTGCTGGCAGCGGATGAACAGATTCCAGCCAAGCTGGAAGACGAAGGGTTGGGTGTTGCTGGAAGCCGCTTCACCTACGCCATCGGTACATTGGTGTTGTGGTCAGCCAATGAAGGTTATGTCGACGATCAGGGCAAGGTGCTTACCCATCAGGCATATCGTCACCTCGCGATCGCCAACCCGAAAACCGCACCCTACGGCGCCGCAGCGATGGCGACGCTGACAAAGCTGGGTCTTGCCGACTCGGTCAGAGGCAAGCTGGTGCAAGGCGAAAACATTGCACAAACCCATCAATTCGTCGCCAGCGGCAACGCCGAACTCGGCTTCGTCGCGCTCTCTCAGGTAATCGAAAGCGGTGAAATTCGGCAGGGGTCCGGCTGGGTAGTACCCGCCACCTATCATCCACCGATTCGCCAGGACGCTCTGCTGCTGACAAAAGGTCGCGACAACCCGGCGGCGCACGCACTGCTCGATTACCTGCGAAGCGCAAAGGCAACTGAGGTGATCAACGCCTACGGTTATGGTCGGTAGGTGATGGAAATACCCGCCCTGGATGACGCCAGTCTTTCGGCGATCTGGCTGACACTCAAACTCGCCAGCATCACCACCGTTCTGCTGTTACTACTCGGAACCCCCATCGCATGGTGGCTGGCACGGACCCGCTCACGCCTGAAAGGCCCCATTGGCGCCGTGGTGGCGCTCCCCCTCGTACTTCCACCCAGTGTGCTCGGCTTCTATCTACTGGTAGCGATGGGCCCCAATGGCCCCGTTGGGCAACTGACCCAAACGCTCGGTCTGGGTGTCCTGCCGTTCACCTTTGCCGGTCTGGTCGTGGGCTCGGTGTTCTACTCAATGCCCTTCGTGGTGCAACCGCTGCAGAACGCCTTCGAAGCGATTGGCGAACGTCCATTGGAAGCCGCAGCAACCTTGCGTGCGGGCCCGCTGGACACCTTCTTCACCGTCGTATTGCCACTGGCACGGCCAGGTTTCGTAACGGCCAGCATTCTCGGCTTCGCCCATACGGTGGGCGAGTTTGGTGTGGTGCTGATGATCGGCGGGAACATCCCCGAGAAAACCCGCGTGTTGTCCGTACAGATCTACGATCACGTCGAAGCCCTGGAATACGCCCAGGCGCACTGGCTGGCCGGCGGGATGCTGCTGTTTTCCTTTCTGGTGCTACTCGTTCTCTATGCAAGCCCGCTGCGGCAGGGGTGGCGCGGATGAACAACAACCTGAGCGGAATACATGCACAGCTGCGTCTGGCCCATCCAGGCTTCGCGCTCGACGTGGACGTCAAACTACCGGGCCGTGGTGTCAGCGCCCTGTTCGGCCCCTCGGGCTCGGGCAAGACCAGTTGCTTGCGCTGCATCGCCGGGCTCGAGCGCAGCAGCACCGGAACACTGGTGGTCAATGGCGACTGCTGGCAAGACTCGAGCCGCCAGTGGTTCGTGCCACCGCACCAGCGCCCGATTGGTTACGTGTTTCAGGATGCCAATCTATTCGCCCATCTGTCCGTCAAAGGCAATCTCGAATTCGGCATGAAGCGCGTCCCAGCACAGGACCGGCGTGTCGTCTGGAATCAGGCTGTCGAACTGCTGGGCATCGAGCATCTTCTGGATCGCATGCCAGAGCGACTTTCCGGTGGCGAGCGACAACGGGTCGGCATCGCACGTGCACTGCTGACCAGCCCCCGTCTGCTGCTGATGGACGAGCCTCTGGCTGCCCTCGACGTGAAGCGCAAACAGGAAATCCTGCCGTACCTCGAACGTCTGCACGACGAGTTGGATATACCACTGCTTTATGTCAGCCACGCACCAGACGAAGTGGCGCGACTGGCTGATCACCTGGTTCTGCTCGATGAGGGCCAGGTCGTTGCGCAGGGGCCGCTGCACGAAACCCTTGCACGCCTCGATCTACCGACTGCGTTCGGTGAGGATGCAGGCGTCGTCATCGAATCGGAAATTGCCGGGCACGACACCGATTACCATCTCACTCGTCTGACGTTTCAGGGCGGTGACGTCCTGGTGGCGCAACGGAGCGAATCGGTCGGTCATCGGCTGCGCTTTCGCGTCCATGCGCGGGACGTCAGCTTGACGCTGGAACGTGCGGAAGGCACCAGCATCAGCAACCTGCTACCGGTGCGGGTTGCTGAAGTGGTCACCGCCGATACGCCAGCCCATGTTCTGGTTCGCCTGGACGCGCAAGGCACACCACTGCTGGCGCGCATTACGCGGCGTTCGGCCGATCAGCTCGGGGTTACCGAGGGCAAGGCGCTCTGGGCGCAGATCAAGACAGTCGCATTGCTGGGTTGAGGGCTCGCCCTAGCCCAGCAGCGCCAAGCCGACCAGCACCGCACACTCCACCAGCTCCAACAACGCACCGGCAGTGTCACCCGTGGTACCGCCCAACCGCTGAACCAGGGCGCGGCGCACCAGCACTCCCACACAAGCGGCAACGGCCAGCGCAACCCAACCACCAGCACCCATCAGGACGCCACCGAGCACGATCAGCCCCAACACCACCCGCGCTTCTGATCGCGGCATGTGCTCGGCCAGGGACTGGCCCAAACCGCCGGGCCGCACGTAGGGCGTAGTCAGAAACAACCCCAACATGACGCTTCGCCCTACCAGCGGCACCGCCAAAAGCACCCATTGATTGCCTTGCGCAAGCAGGGTCCATAACGCGACGAACTTCAGCAGCAGGACTAACACCAGCACGGCGACCGCAACCGGGCCGCTGCAGGGGTCTTTCATGATCGCCAGGGTTCGCTCCCGGTCGCCGAAGCCACCCAGCCAGGCATCCGCACTGTCGGCCAGGCCGTCGAGGTGCAGCGCACCGGTGAGCCAAACCCACGCGGCCAACAGCAAAGCGGCCTTCAAGGGTGGCGCCGCATTGCCGAGAGCCACGCCGAGCAAACAGAGCATGCCGCCCAGCAGCAACCCCACCAGCGGGTAATACAGCAGCGACCTGCCGATTTGCTGCGGCTCGGGCATTCCGCGCAGCCGTACCGGGAGGCAGGTGAGAAACTGCAGCGCGATCAAAAAGGGCTGCATCGTTCTTCCAGCCAGAGCGTGGCGTCGGCGAAACCGGTTCTCAGCCCGAACAACGCCCCATGACTGACCTCAACCTGCAGCAGACCTTCGCGCGGCAACCCACGCGCCTGCGCCAGCAGCAGCCGCATCACGCCCGCGTGCGTGACCAGCAGTACGCGTTCGCCTGCACATCGATCGGTCAGCCGCTCGATTGCTGCAAGCACGCGCGCCTCGAAGTCAGCGACGGGCTCCGCGCCGGGAGGAGTGAAGCCGTACGGGTCGCTCCAGAAGCGGCCCAGGGCTTCGCTCTGATCCACCATCAGATCCGCAGCGGTGCGCCCTTCCCAATCGCCGAAGTCCAGTTCACGAAGGTCGGGTTCAAGTTCGAACTCAAGTGACCGTTGCTCGGCGAGCTCAGCTGCGAAATCCGCGCAGCGGCGCAGGGGTGAACTGATGATGCGGTCCCAGGGCCCGGCGGCGACAACGGCTGCTCGCAACTGCTGCCAACCTGTTGCGGTGAGGGCATCATCCAGCCGCCCGCGAAAACCGCCGCCGGCTTCGGTTTCACCGTGACGCAGCAACTCCAGCTGCACGCTCATGAGTGTTTCACCGCAACGGCGGCTTCTTCGAATGTGGCCATACCGTCGTGCAGCGCACAGGCCATCCGGAGCAGCGGAACCGCCAACGCCGCGCCGCTGCCCTCGCCCAGACGCAGGCCAAGGTCGAGCAACGGCTGAGCATCCAATGCGCTGAGCACAGCGGCATGGCCCGGCTCAGCCGAGCGGTGGGCGAACAGCAGCCAGTCACGACAGGCTGGGTTCAGACGCACCGCACACAGCGCCGCCACACTGCAGATAAAGCCGTCGACCAGCACAACGATGCCTTGCTGCGCGCACGCTAAATAGGCCCCAGTGAGCGCAGCGAGTTCGAAACCACCGAGCCGCTGCATCCAGCCGAGGGTGTCGTGCGATCCCGCGTGCAGCGCCAGTGCCCGCTCGATGACTACACGCTTACGCGCCACTCCAGCCTCGTCCAAGCCGGTGCCTGGCCCCGCCAATTCGTGCGGCGCGCAACCCAGCAAAGCGCAGGCCAGCGCGGCCGCAGTAGTGGTATTGCCGATGCCCATCTCGCCACCAATGAACAGCTCGCTCCGCTGCTGTTGCGCCCGCAGCACGCTGTCGCGCCCGGCCTGCATGGCGAGCTGACAGGTCTCGGCACTCATCGCGGACTCCTTGGCGAAGTTGCGGGTGCCCGGCCCCAGCGAAAGATGGCGCACCCGAGGCAACGACAACGGTGCCGCTGTCCCCAAATCAACCACTTCCAGGGTCGCCTCGAGCTGCTTCGCCAGCACACTGATCGCTGCTCCACCGTTGACGAAGTTGGCAAGCATCTGGCCAGTCACCGATTGCGGGAACGCCGAGACGCCTTCTTCGGCAACGCCATGATCGCCCGCAAAAATGGCGATGAAAACGTGCTCCGCTGATGGACGAGCGCGACCCTGCAAAGCCGCCAACTGCGGCACTACCGCTTCGATACGTCCCAGCGAACCCGCAGGCTTGGTCAACAGGGCATCGCGCTGGCGTGCCGCCTGGCGTGCCGCTTCATCCGGTACCCGGCAGGGTTCCAGCCACCATTGCTTGTTCAAAGCGCCGCTCCTTTCAGGGTCATTGGCAAACCCGCCACGGTGAACACCACGCGCTGACAACGCTCGGCGAGGGCCTGGTGCAGCAGGCCTGCCTCATCGACATATCGGCGAGTCAACTCCCCCAGCGGCACCACGCCCAGCCCTGTTTCGTTACTGACCAATAGCACCCGCCCCGGTAGGTCAGCGAGGCACTCAAGCAAGGCCTCACGTTCTTCCGTCAGGCGAACCAGGTCGTCCAGCATCAGCAGATTGGTCAGCCAAAGCGTCAGGCAATCCACCAGCAGGCAGCGATCCTCACGGGCATGTTCACGCAGGACAGACGCCAGCGTCAGCGGTTCTTCAATCAAGGCCCAGCTGGCGGGGCGCCGGGCACGGTGATGAGCGATTCGTTCGTTCATCTCGCCATCCAATGGCTGGCTCGTGGCGATATAGGTAACCGCCAGGCCACTTTCAACCGCAAGCCGCTCGGCCAAACGACTCTTGCCGGACCGCGCGCCACCGAGGATAAGCTCGATCATGCATCCGTCTCCGTTGGTAGGCCGCAAAGCGTCAGCAGTCGCCCGACATCCAAGTGCTTCTCGACCAGATCCGCCAGACGTTCGATGTCGCGGTCTCGCAATGCCTGGTAGTCGACCCGCTGCGCCCTCTCCAGCCCCGCCCAGCGCAACAGCGCCTCGCAGGCAGCTGGCGACTCGAACAGGCCGTGGAGGTAGGTGCCGAGCACCTGACCGTCCTCGCTGATCGCACCATCTAGGCGGCCATCGTCGAGTCGTACGGCGGCACGCTCCAGTGCGGGTCCGTCACTGATACCTGCGTGAATCTCGTAGCCGCTGATCTCGACGTTATCGATCCCCAGTCGTCCATGCACGTTCCGCAGCTGCTTGTGGGCAGCCAGCGTTGTAGAGAACCGAAGCAATCCCAACCCGTCGCTCTGCCCTGCCGGCCCTTCCAGGCCAAGCGGATCGGCAATGCATTCGCCGAGCATTTGCAGCCCGCCACAGATTCCGAGCAGCTTGCCGCCGTAACGCAGATGCCGCTGTATCGCCGATTCCCAACCTTGCTCGCGCAGCCAGGCAAGATCCGCCCGCACGCTTTTAGAGCCCGGCAGGATAATCAGATCGGCAGGCGGCACTGCTTGTCCGGGCCCAACAAAGCGGAGATCAACCTGAGGATGCAAACGCAGCGGATCGAAGTCGGTGTGATTGCTGATTCGCGGCAGGACCGGCACCACAACCTTCAAGGTCTGCTCGCTCTTCGCGGACTGACGCACGTCGACGGCGTCCTCTGCTTCGAGGTGGAAATCCATAAGGTACGGGAGCACCCCGATAACGGGCTTGCCTGTACGCTGTTCGAGCCAGTCGAGGCCCGGCTGCAGCAGGGCAATATCGCCGCGAAAACGGTTGATCACGAAGCCTTTGACCCGCGCCTGCTCACTGGGGCTAAGCAATTCCAGCGTGCCGACCAGGTGTGCGAACACGCCGCCCTTGTCGATATCGGCGATCAGGATCACCGGGCAGTCGACCGCTTCGGCGAAGCCCATGTTGGCGATATCGTTGGCGCGCAGATTGATCTCGGCCGGCGAACCCGCGCCTTCGACCATTACCACCTGATAGGCATCGCGCAGGCGCCGGTGCGAAGCCAGCACCGCCTCCATCGCCACGCGCTTATAGTCGTGGTAGGCCACGGCATCCATGTTGCTGACGGCGCGACCGTGGATGATCACCTGCGCACCGACATCGCTGTTGGGCTTGAGCAGGATGGGATTCATGTCGGTATGCGGCGGCAATCCTGCGGCCTGGGCCTGCACCGCTTGTGCGCGGCCGATCTCGCCGCCGTCAGCGGTTACCGCACTGTTCAGTGCCATGTTCTGCGGCTTGAACGGCACGACGGCGACACCTTGGCGCTTGAGCCAGCGACACAGCGCGGTCACCAAGGTGCTCTTGCCGGCATCGGAGGTTGTGCCCTGAACCATCAAGGTGCTCATGCGCTCAACGCCTGATAATTGCTCAGCGCCCGCGTCAGCCTCGCCCATCCCGCTTCGTCTGCCGGCAGCCCGAAGCGCACACTCGGCGGATGTAGAAAGCGGCGCACCAGAATGCCCTGGCAGGCCAGAAACTCACGGAGCATCATCGCCTCCTCCGTCACAACCCAATGGAAAAGCCCGCATCCGCCGGCAGGTGGCAACCCGCGCTCTGAGAGCAGCTGCGCCAGACGCGCGCTGTCGCCGAGCAGGCGCTCGCGCTGACGACGCTGCCCGTCGAGATCGGCAAGCAATACGGTGCCAATGAAGCGTGACGGGCCGGCAATCGGCCATGGCCCGAGTGCATCGCTCAGCACAGACAGCAAACTCTGTTCCGCCAGCACGAACCCCAGCCGCGCACCGGCCATACCGAAGAACTTGCCGAACGAGCGCAGCACAATCAGCCCCGGCAGATGGCTATGGGGCGCCAGGCTGTGAGACGGGGTCGGATCCATGAACGCTTCGTCAACGATCAACCAACCGCCACGCTCGGCGAGACGGCCGTGCCAGGCGAGCAGTTGCTCCGGCGGTAAAAGGCGGCCGGTGGGGTTGTTGGGATTGACCACGACCAGCACGTCAAGCCCGTCGAGGGCCCGCGGCACACTGCCCTCGCTGAATTCGCTGAGACGATGCCCTTCGCGGCGCCAGGCTTCGGCATGTTCCGCATAACAGGGCGAAACGATTCCGACCTGCAATGGCCTGCGCAAGCGCGGCAACATCTGGATCGCAGCCTGAGAGCCAGCCACTGGCAACAGCGACGCGGCACCAAAATAGCCCTGCGCAGCTGTCTCCAATTCGTCTTCGGTTTCCGGCAGGCGCAGCCAGGCTTCGCTAGGAATGGCTGGCAGATCGAAACCGTATGGCGCAATGCCGGTAGATAGATCCAGCCAGTCGTGCAGCGGTATATCAAAGTGCTCGGCCGCCCTACGCAGTTTTCCGCCGTGCTCAAGCATCCAGCCAGCCTCCCAGCAGCAATGCCAGCAACCAAAGACCGACGCCGGCCCAGACCATGTCCAGTGCGCGCTCGATATCTCGAGCCTGAGGCGGTTCGCCTTCTCCGAGCACGGGTCTGTGATGCAGCTCGCCGTGGTAGATAGCCGGACCGCCCAGCGCCACGCCTAGCGCACCGGCCCCGGCAGCCATCACGGGGCCGGCGTTGGGGCTGTCCCACAGCGGCGCTTGCGTGCGCCAGCAACGCCAGGCTCGCCGCGTCTGGCCCAACAGCGCATATGTGAGCGCAACCAGCCTCGCTGGAATGAAATTCAACACATCATCGATACGCGCCGCGGCCCAGCCGAATCGCTCGAAGCGCTCGTTGCGGTAGCCCCACATAGCATCGAGCGTATTGCTCAGCCGGTACAGCACCACACCGGGTGCGCCTGCCAGCACGAACCAGAACAGCGCGGCAAATACCGCATCGCTACCATTCTCCAATGCCGACTCGGTCGCGGCTCGGGCGACGCCCTGCTCGTCGAGTTCGCGTGTATCGCGGCTGACAATGAAACCGACGCGCTGGCGTGCTTCAGCCAAATCACCCTGACGCAGCGCCTGTGCTACCGGCAGCAGATGGTCGCCAAGGCTGCGCAGTCCCAAAGCCATGTAGAGCAAGCAGATCTCAACCAGCCAGCCAACAGTCGGCAACGAACCGAGCAGCCACGCCGCTGCCGTCAGCGGCAGCACGGCGAGGCACCAGGCGGTAACGCCATGGCTGCGCCAGCCGCGACCGCCGGGGCCGTTGAAGTGATGCTCGAGCCGATCGGCCAGCTTGCCGAACGCAACCAGGGGATGACCGCGACGGGGTTCGCCGAGCAGTACATCGAGTGCAACGCCGCCCAAGCAGCTCAGGGCAACGCTCACGACTGCTGGCCCCAAATGTTGTCGAACAGCAACTCACAGAGCGGTCGCGGCTTGGTCCAGCCTTCGAGCGCGAGCATTGGCGCGGGATAAAACTCAGCCACCGGACCCAAGCAGATCACCGCAACGGGTTTAGCCCCAGCGGGCATCTGCAGCAGATCAGCCAGTGCCTGCGGATCGAACAGCGATACCCAACCCATACCCAGCCCCTCGGCCCGCGAGGCGAGCCAGAGATTCTGGATCGCGCAGGCGGCCGAAGCGAGGTCCATTTCCGGCAGTGTGCGACGACCAAACACGTGTGTCTCGCGGCCATCCATCAGCGCGACGACCAGTAGTTCGGCGCAATCGTGAATGCCCTCGACCTTGAGCTTCATGAATGCCTCGCCCCGCTCGCCCAGCGCAGCGGCAGTGAGCAAACGCTCCTCCTCGACTAGCCTGGCAATGGCGCTGCGCAATTCGGGACGGCTGATACGAAGAAACCGCCAGGGCTGCATCAAGCCCACGCTGGGCGCCTGATGCGCGGCCTCGAGCAGGCGCGCCAGCAACTCGGGTGCAACCTCGCCTCCGCTGAAATGCCGCATGTCGCGACGCTCGCCAATCGCCCGGTAAACGCCGGCGCGCTGCGCCGCGGTAAAGGCAAACTCGCTCATGGACTAAGCATCGCCGCAGCCGCGAACGGATCGGACGGCATGTAGAAATGGATGTAGGAAGCCGTCAGCCGGTCCTGCCGGTAAACCGCCTCGGCCGTGCGCTTGTAATTCGGACATTCACCCCGCGCCAGCGGCTGCATCGGCGACTCAAGGGAGGAATGGTGAAAGGTGTGGCCGCGCAGGCGCCCTTCCGGCAGCTGTACTTCCTGCAGCGCCATCGCGGTATAACGCTTCTGCATCGTCGCTTCGCCGGGCATCAGGCCAAGCATGCTTTCACGCACCCCATCCTGGCCGGTCAAGCCGTCGAGCAGATAGAGCATGCCCCCGCACTCGGCAAGGGTCGGTTTGCCCGCCTCGTGATGGGCGCGTATCGCCTCAGCCATCGTGCGGTTTCGGCTCAATGCCCGCATGTGCAGCTCCGGGTAGCCGCCCGGAAGATACAGACTGTCGACTGCGGGCAGGCGGGCGAATCGCAGTGGCGAGAAGAACAACAGTTCTGCACCGAGCGCTTGCAGCAGGTCGAGGTTTGCCTGATAGACGAAGGAGAAGGCAGCGTCACGTGCCACACCGATACGCACACCGCTCAACAGTTTCGGCAGCGTCTCGGGTGCCGGTGGTGGAAAGCTGATCGCCGTCGGCAGTCTGCAATCCGCGCTCGCTGCCAGAGCGTCGGCAGCCGCGTCGAGCCGGGCGTCCAGATCTGCCAGTTCCTGCGCCTGTACAAGCCCCAAATGGCGGCTGGGCAGGCCTACCGAATCGCCGCGCGGCAGGGCTCCGAACCAGCCAATCTGCTTTGGCAAACAGTCGCGCAGGATCTCGCCATGGCGGCTGCTGCCGACCCGGTTGGCCAATACGCCGGCAAACGGAAGATCCGGCTGATAGCTGGCCAAACCATGAGCCAGCGCCCCGAAGGTTTGCGCCATGGACGATCCATCGACCACCGCCAATACCGGCACGCCAAACTGCCGCGCCAGATCGGCAGCCGACGGCGTGCCGTCAAACAGTCCCATCACGCCTTCGATGAGGATCAGGTCAGCATCACGCGCCGCTTCCCATAGCAGGCGGCGGCTTTCAGCTTCCCCCACCATCCACAGATCGAGTTGATAGACCGGGTGACCACTGGCACGGGCCAGCACCATGGGATCGAGGAAGTCCGGACCACACTTGAAGACACGCACGCGTTTGCCTTGGCGCGTATGCAAGCGAGCCAGGCCAGCGGTCACGGTCGTTTTACCCTGGCCGGAGGCTGGCGCGGCAATGAGCAGCGCCGGGCAGTCATGTGGCGTATTCATTGCCCTCCCCAGCGCTCAGCAACTGCGTATGCCTTGATTGCAAACATCAGAACTCGATTCCCTTCTGCGCCTTCACGCCAGCTTTGAAGGCATGTTTGATCAGGCTCATTTCAGTCACGGTGTCGGCTGCCTCGATCAAACCCGGCGGCGCGCCGCGGCCGGTGACCACCACATGCTGCAATAGCGGTCGCGACTCGATATCAGCGAGGATCGGGTCGAGTTCCAGATAGCCGTACTTAAGGGCAATGTTCAGCTCATCCAGCACGACAAGACCAATGTCCGGATCAGCCAGTAGCTGTGCGGCGACGTTCCACGCCTCCTTTGCCTTGGCGATGTCACGCTGGCGGTCCTGCGTTTCCCAGGTGAAGCCTTCCCCCATCACGTGGTAGCGGACCTCATCAGGAAATCGACGAAAAAAGCTTTCTTCGCCGGTACTGGCCGCGCCCTTGATGAACTGAACCACGCCCACCTTGATGCCATGGCCGAGTGCGCGGGCGACCATGCCGAACGCCGAGCTGCTCTTGCCCTTGCCGTTACCGGTATGCACCAGCAGCAGGCCGTACTCGTCCTGCGCTTCGGCGATCTTCTCGTCGATGACTGCCTTCTTGCGTTGCATCCGTGCCTTATGGCGATCATCGCGTGCGCTGAACTCACTCATGCGCGAGCGCCTTCACGCTGTGCGCTCCAAGCACGCAGGCCGACGAACATGACCGCTGCGGTTCCCACATACAGCGCCAAGTTACCCAGGTAGCGCGGGTAGTACACGCCAATGCGCTCGGCCAGCTGCGCCAGACTCGGGTCTGGATAGCGGCCGGAGAAAAACAGGAAGCCGCCGCCCGAAAACAGGTAGCACACGAAGGCACTGAGCACCACGACGCCCGCCAGCAATGCCAGGCTACTCAGGTGGTCACGGTGCAACCGCGCATACATCCGTCCGCCGAACCACAGGGAGCCGTAGGCAGGCACCAGCATCCAGTACGCCGGTGACATGCAGTAGCTGCTCACGCCCTGCCATTCAATGGCGGCGAAATCCAGCAGCGACGCCTCGACGAACAGAGCCGGAAACACCCAGCGCGGCGCCAACAGCACGCCCGCCAGGAAGAACACCGCCCAAGAGGCGCTTGGCAGGTTCACCGAAGCGAAGTGCTGGCCGCGCGTCATGGCCATCAGCGCGACCAGCGCAATACCGACAGCCAGTTGGGCTCTAGCGGACAGTTTGATCATCGGTGTTCTCCTTGGGGCGAAGCGCCGAAGCGCGATTAAAGTGCCTGGTAGCGAACCGTGAAATGGATCGCGCGGCCGGGCTGTTCGTAGGTTTGGGCGGTTTCGTAATCCCGGTCGAACAGGTTGCTCAGTTTTGCCTGCAGTCGCCAGGCATCATCGAGACGGTATTCGCCACGCAGATCGACCAGGGCATAGCCAGGCAAGCGCTCGGCTTCGGTGTTGCTGGATTTGTCGAACCGCTCGCTTGCGGCGTACAGCGTCGTGCCGATGGCAAAGCGCCCAATGGCACGGTCCAGGTCGACATTCAACGTCCGTTTGGCGCGACGCGGCAGTAGATGCCCGTGATTGGCCTTGCTGCGATCCTGCGGGTCGAGGAAGGTCACCGAGGTGACGACATCCCAGCCCAGCAGCTCGGTGCCGACAACGCCTTCGATCCCGCGAATACGCGCCACGTCGACGTTCTGGGGCTGCATGGGACTGCTTCCCGTCCAGACAATCAGATCCTCAATCTGGTTTTCGAACGCGTTGAGGCTCCACTCGCCCCATTGCTGTTCACCCTTCAGGCCCAGCTCATAGCTTTGCGACTCTTCCGGCAGCAGGTCAGGATTGCCCGCCGTGAAGCCGGTGTCCGGTGCGTAGAGATCATTGAAAGTGGGCGCCTTGAAAGCCGTGCCGTAGGACGCGCTCAGCATCAGGTTGTCGCGCAGGTCATAGCTCCAGCCGAGATTGCCGGTGTCATGGTTCCCGAACTGCTCGTTGTCATCGCGGCGCAGGCCAGCCAACAAGCCGTGGCGGCCGAAGCGACCCTGATACTGCAGGTAGGCGCCCTTGTTATCGCGGGCGTCCACTGCATAGTCGTCCGTGACGTCGATGCGGTCTTGCTGGTAATCAAAACCCAGGGTGAGCAACTGGTCGTCGGCCACGCTGAAGTCGTTCTGCCAATTGAAAGAATCACGCTTGGTGTCAAAGCGAGAATAGAAACGACCGTCGCGGAAGTTGTCTGTGTTGTCTTCGCTGTGACCGGCCTGCAGGGTCACCAACCACGGCTCGAGCGGCTTGAATCGTGCCCGGCCACCGATGACTTGCTGGCTTCCGTCGCTATAGGCGAAGCGACCTGTCGCACCTGAGGTAGACCGAGAGTCGTAGTCACTGTGGGTGTCGACATGCAGCCAACTGCCGTCCAGCTCCAATCCATTGTCGAAGCGATATCCACCTCGCAAGGCTCCGGACAGCTCGCGATAACCGTCCGCATCGGGTTCGTAGGAGCGTGGTGCTGACGGCCGATAGGCCCTCGAATTGATACCGTCGGTTGACGCGCTCGCCACGCCGAGATTGAACCATCCGGCACCCTGGCTACCGGATATGCCCGCGGCGCCGTCGAAGCTGGAGCGGCTGCCCGCGCCAGCGGAAAAATAGGGTTTGAACCCTTCGCCCTCTCCACGCCGCGTGAAGATCTGCATGACGCCGCCTACCGCTTCCGAACCGTACAGACTGGAACGAGGGCCGCGGACCAGTTCAATGCGCTCGATTTGCTCGACCGGAATGTTCTCCAGCGATGCACCACCTGATGTGGCCGAGCCGATTTTCACCCCATCGACCAAAACCAGCAGATGCTGGCTGCTGGTGCCACGTACATAGACGGCTGAAGTCTTGCCACGGCCGCCGTTGGAGGCCACATTGACGCCCGCGAGGCCGCGCAGCAGCTCGGAAACGCTCTGCGCCTGGCTGCGTACGATCTGTTCGCGAGTAATGACGCTGGTGGAAGCAATACGGCTGAGCGCCTGCTCGGTGCGCGTGGCTGTAACCACCTGGTCGTTGAGGTTCAGCGGTTGGACCGGCTGAGCATGGGAAAGCGAAACATAGCCAAGCAGCAGGCACGCCGCTGAGGTATTGAGGGTCTTGCAGATCAAGTTCAGGTCTCCGTCGTGCCCGCCGCACGACATCAGTCGATAAGGGCAGACGGAGAATGCGAAAGGAGCGCAGGTGCAAGCAGCCGCACCCCGATCAGCGCCCGCCGCACTGCCGTGGAATGCGACAGGCCGGTCTCCGGGCTTGCGAGCGGATGCCTTGCATCCCGGAACCGCGGCCTTCCCATGCCTGTGGCACAGTGGCTGTGAGCGGTGTCCTGTCTCGCCTACCGTTGCGGGGGCAGCGCCGGAATCTTCATCGAATGAACCGGCTTCCCTGTTTCACCCACTGGCTTTTAGCCAGGGGGCACCTGAAGCAGCGCGGAGGTTAGTCCAAGGCCCTGCACAGCGCAACCGAAAGCGATCAGGGCCAACGCCGCAACACGTTTCGATACCACTGCCTGCGATTTACCGGAACGCCGGGCGCCGAATGGCTTCGAATGCAACAATGCCACCCGTCACGCACACCAGACGAGAAGACGCCCACCCATGACCAGCATCGTGCAGATTTCCGACACCCACTTCGGCACCGAACAGGCCGCCGTCGTGCAAGCCATGGAAGACCACGTGCGGGAGCATGGCGCAGATCTGCTGATCTTTTCCGGCGACATCACGCAGCGCGCCAAGGCCGAACAGTTCGCCGACGCCCAGGCCTTCGTCAAGCGCCTGCATGGTCACGGCATCCCAGAAGCGCTGGTGATTCCGGGTAACCATGACATCCCGCTGTACAACGTCTTTGCTCGCTTCCTCATGCCCTACCGCAACTATCGCCGCCACTTCGGTGAGGATCTGGAGCCAACCTTCGAGAATGACGAGATGTTGGTGATCGGTCTCAATACCACCCACCCACGGCGGCACAAGGATGGGCTGGTGACGGACGAGCAAGTGCAGGCCGTCACGCGGCGGCTCAAGCAGAGCGATCCGAACAAGGTGCGTATTGTCGTGGCGCACCAGCCTTTCGGCGCGATGGTGCTGAGCGATCTGAGCAATCTGCAGCACAACGCCGATGCTGCGCTGCACCGCTGGGCCGACGAAGGATTGGACCTGGTTATGGGCGGGCACATCCACCTGCCCTATGTATTGCCGTTGTCCAAGCAGTACACCGCGCTGTCACGGGAGATCTGGATGATTCAGGCCGGAACCACCCTGTCATCACGAGTCCGTGGGACATCGCCGAACTCGTTCAATCGCATGAAGCTGCACCCTGGCGCCGACAAGAAGGTCTGCGTCGAACGCTGGGACCTGCTCGATGATCAATTCGTGCTCGGCTCGCACTTCAACCTGCACTGGTAAGCGCGGCAGCTCACCCAACGGCTATGAGCGACCGCGCCCAAGCGCGACTCAGCCCAGCGAGCCCGCCACTACCAGGCCGGTCAGATAGACGCCGGCGAAGCCAAGATTGAATGCGATGAACAGGTACAGGCTGTACTTGAGATAGCTACCGAAGGTGAGCCCCGGCACCTTGCTCATGGCCACAATGCCCGCCGCGGACCCGATGACCAGCAGCGAACCGCCCACGCCGACTGCATAGGTCAGCACCATCCATTCAGCAATCCCCATCTCGAGCCCGGACTTCAGCAGTGCAGCGGTCAGGGGCACGTTGTCGATCGCAGCGGACAAGATGCCCATTAGGTAGTTGGCCACCACTGCAGGCACCTGATCGTAGATTTGCACCAAGCCATCGAGCACATGGATTTCCTTAAGCATGCCGACCAACAGCAGAATGCCGAGGAAGAACAGCAAGGTCTCGAATTCGACTTGGCGTACGTATTCCAGAATCGGATCGGTTTCGATGTCATCGCTGAAGAAGCGCGCCACCAGAAACATGATCGACAAGCCGGTCAGGAAGGTCAGCACGGGCGGTATCTGGAAGAAGAAGTTACCAGCGATGGTGCACAAAATGGTGCCAAGGAAGATCAGCGCGATGGCAATATCGACCCGGCGGACATCGGTTCGATGGCTTTCCACCACCACCTGACCGTTCATGCCCAGCGAGAGCATCGCCGCCAGCAGCATGACCGCCAGGAACGCCGGAAGCGCCAACAGCAGCAGTTGCAGAATCTGTACTTTCCCGGCAAGGAAGATCATCAAGGTGGTTACGTCACCAGTGATCAGCGCTACGCCACCCGAGTTCACCGCAAACACGACCAGCGCCGCATATTTGATCGTCTTTTCGGCGCTGAGCTTGAGCGACATGATCAGCGTGATCGATACCAGCGTGGCGGTAATGTTGTCCGCCAACGAGGAAAACACGAAGCAGAACGTCGCGGTCAGGAACAGCAACTGCCGTTCGCTGATTTGTTTGGGCAGGACCAAATAGATCAGGTTTTCAATCAACCCTTTCTTGTTCAGATAGGCGACGAAGGTCATCGCGGCGACGAGGAATATCCAAAGCCCGGCGATTTCGGCAATGTTCTCGTTGAGGCTTTCCAGAACCAGATCGCGCTCGGCGCCTTCTGGGGAAAAAATGAACAGCAACATCCAAGCAAAGGTGCCAAAAAACAGCGTGACCTTGGCTTTGTTGATGTGGGTGATTTCTTCAAGAACGACACCGAGCAGAGCGGCAACGGCAAGGCCGATCAGCACGTACTGAAGTATTTCAGGCATGGGGCACCTAGGGCATAAGGGGAACGGTTTGTGCGCAGGATGCGCACCCGAGAAGTTGGGGCGCCGATCATAGCCAAAGTGCGACAACTCGACACCTGGCAAATGTCAAACCGGAGAGTATTTCGAATTATTCCGACGCGCTGACCCAGACGCTGTCGAAACTAATGGCGCGGCACGAACCCGGCCGGCTTGGTCGACAGCCAGTCCACAAAGGTGCGCAGACCTGGATCGGCTAATAATGCGTCGCGGCTGTTATAGCGGAGCGCCAGCTCCTTCTCGCTGAACAGGCGATGAATCTGGTTATGACAGGGCCGACAGACCCACAGTGTTGCGGTGATTCGTTCTTCGCGCCCGAAGCGTTTGCGTACGTAGCTTTTGCCATGTAACGCCTTGGGAATCAGGTGATGGCGGGTCAAAGGCGTCTGACGTAGGCACAGCTCGCACGCTTCAGGTGGGTCAGGCAAACGCAGGAGAGGCGTCATCTAACGATTCCACAGTCGCAGCCCAGGGCAGAAGCGAATGACGGTGCCTGTCATGTTCGGCTCCAGCCAGCGTTACGGATTTTGCGCGAGACGCTCACTGTCGAGTACACGCTTGGCGCTGAGGTAGTTCTTCTGCCAGTAACTGTTGGAAAGACTGTCCAGACGTACCGTTCCGCCGGTTGAGGGCGCATGGACGAAACGCCCTTCTCCGACATAGATGGCCGCGTGGCTGACACGACGCCCGCCGCTGGTGGCAAAGAACAGCAGATCACCCGCTTTCAAGTCATTACGCCTGATAGTGGCGCCCCGCATGCCGTTCATCTCGCGAGTCGTACGTGGCAAAGCGACACCGGCCGCGCCTCGGTAGACATAGTTGATCAGACCGCTGCAATCGAAGCCGCCATCCGGTGTGTTGCCGCCGTATCGATACGGCGTACCGACCAGACCCAAAGCGGAGAACAGAACTTCCTCAGCTGTGCCGGGAAATTGTTGGGGTGGTGGTGAAGGCGCGACGACTATGGGCTCAACCGGTGCTTGGCTGGAACAAGCAGTAAGCAGCATCGCGGCCAGCAGAACAACTGTAGAACGAGCCAGAGAAGGCATGACAGAGCAGTCCAGGCAAATGAGCCATCACTCTGCCGGCATGCGGAAGTGGATGCAAGCCTGATGCGGGCCTATCTCAACACTCAGTGATGAGTGGGAATGGTGCTTGAATTATGAGCCAGCGCCAGGACACGCTTGGCTTGCATGAAGCTGGAACGCCAGTACTTGTCATCAAGGCTATCGACGCGAACGCCGCCGCTGCGACTACTGGACGAGTGAATGAACCGGTCACCGCCAATGTAGATGCCGGCATGGCTGACCTGGCCGCGCCCGCGGTTATTGAAGAAGACCACATCGCCCGGCTCCAGCTCGCTGCGTTTGATCTTCGGCGCGTCCAGATTGATCATTTCGCGGGTCGAGCGTGGCAGCTCGATGCCAGCCTCCTTGCGAAACAGGAAGCTGACGAAGCCACTGCAATCAAAGCCAGTTTTTCTGGAGCTACCACCGTAGCGGTACGGGGTGCCCACCAGCGTGAAACCGCGCTCAAGCAGGCTGTCGGCCAGAGCCGGCAACTCGTAGCTCTCGTCATCGGCGAACTCAGGAAGTTGCTGGTCGGTGGGTTCGGCTGTTACCGCTTCAGGGTCGGCATCCGCCTCCGACGTTTCAATCGGGAAATCGAATTGAAAGCGTTGCGTCAGCAGCGGACTTTCGGTTTGCTCCGGCTGCATGGCACAGGCCGTCAACAACGTGATCAGAGCAAAGGGCAACAGGGGTGCGAGGCGTTGGCGCATAGCACTGACAGGCCGGGAAGTCGAAAGTGGCGAAACTATGCCTGCCATCGTTCCGATGAGCAAATTCTATTGCGGAAAATGTGACCGACTAGCTGCGGCAAAACGTCTACGCGACCTGCACTTCAACTCACAGTTGATCATCCGTCGCGGCGATTTTCTCGGCCCAAACCGAAGATCGTCCCTAACAGGTTATCGCCTCTGAGTTGGTGGACCACAGCGAACATTACGTGGCCATACCAGTAGTACCAGAGCAGCTGGCCGAAGAATTTATGCTGCAAAGTGTAGCGGGTGAACGCCAAACCATCGGCTGGTGGGCCGACGTGCCCGGGCGGGATCATCGCGAACAGAACCATACCGGTAGCTGCACAGCCGCTGAGTGCCAGCAGGCCCAGCCCATGCACGAAGCTGGAAAGCCCACGACGCGGGCCGCTTGGCGGCAACTTGCCGTGCACCAGGTCAATACCCTCGCGCAACACCATACGGCGCCCGTCGCGCCCCCACGGAAACAAGCGCTGCAGGTCGTACACGGCATAGCTGTAAAGCCAGAACAGCAGCACGATCAGTGCCGCCAGCATGCCGACCAACCGATGCCAGGGAAACAGGTATTGGCTACCAGGATCGGACATCCACAAGCTGCTGAACTGCTGGAACATCGCGGTCAGGGCGACGGCCCAGTGCAACAGGCGCAACTTGATATCCCAACGTTCAGCCATGATCGTCCCGCTGTTCAACGCCCACAGCGCTCGCCCCCAGGCGTCGAGGCCGAGCAGCCGAAGCCGCCACCATCGCAAGTACGTGGCGCATCATTGCGCAGCATCTCGGCCATTTGCATGATCGCCTGCTCAAGGCGATCCCTCAGGGTGGCGTCCATGGTGATCTCTGCCAATGCTTGGCGCATGCACAGCATCCACTGGTCGCGCTCGGCCTCACCTATCTGGAAAAAGCGATGTCGCATTCGCAGCCGCGGATGGCCGTGCTTTTCAATGAAGCGGGAAGGTCCGCCCAGCCATCCGGAGAGAAAGTCGAAGAGCCGCTCGCGGATCTGAGTGGTATCCGCGGAGTGCATGTCGCGCACTGTCTCGACGCTGGGCTCGCTGAGCATGACGTCATAGAAGCGGTCGACCAGCTGGCGTAGCGGTGTATCGCCGCCCAGTTGCTGGTAAGGAGTGGGCTCAACGGTTGCGTTCACGTATTGCTCCTCTGAATAAGCCGAAACGGTTGCAAAGAACTGTGCCGCCGCGGCAGATCGGCCAGCCGCGCTACTGCTGCGCCCGCCACAGGATCAGGTAGCCAAGCCCCATCAGCAGCCAGGCGGCGGCTGGATGGAACAGCAGTCGCCAAAGCCAATGCTGCGGCACGAAGCCGACGCCATGAATGAAGCCCGCCGATATGCCCCACATCACCAGCATCAGCCGCGAATGGTCATATCCACCTGCTCCGTCGAGCATCGCCGCAGGGTGAATCAGCAACAGCAGGGCCAGCGGCGTAGCCAGCAGCAGCGAGAGCACGCAACCGGGCCTGCGGTAGACGACGCTATTGGCTGAGCCGATCACTGCTCAGCTCCGCATCGAGGTCTTGGGTCGCTTCGAACCAGAGCGCGCTGATGATGCCGAAACTGCAAGCCAGCAGTACGCCGAGGATCCAGGTGAAGTACCACATGATGATTTCTCCGTTGGGACGTCAGAGCCAGGCGCGCTGGCGCCAAGCCAGGGGTTCAGTACAAACCGTGCGGGTTGGCTTCGATGGTCTGATCGTTGAGTCGGCCCCACATGCGGATATAGCTCCACAGCGTGTAGCAGAGAATCAGCGGCACGAAGATGCAGACCACTACGAACATGATGCCCAGCGTCTTGTAGCTCGATACGGCGTCCCACAGGGTGAGGCTGGAGGCCGGATCGAGGCTTGACGGGAAGACGAAGGGAAACAAGGCGAACCCCGCAGTGCAGATGCTGCCGACAATCATCAGACTGGTACCGAGGAAGCTCACCCCGCCGCTGTTGCGACGAACGCCCAGCAGCGCTATCAGCGCGCCGATGATTCCGGCGATTGGTGCGATCTGAGTGCTGGGGTAACGGCTGTAGTTGCCGAGCCAACCCGCGTTGTTCTGCATCACCTGCTTGTCCAGCAGGGGATTGAGCGCCGCCCCCGGATCCGTGACCGATAACTGGTTAAAGCCTTGAATGCCGAACGCCAGCCACAGGCCCGCCCCGAGGAAGCCAATCAGAAATACCAGCGCACACAAGCGGGTAGCCAGACGCGAGCGCTCGCCCAATGCACCTTCAGTGCGCATCATCAGCCAGGCACCGCCATGGGCGCAGAGCATGCTCAGGCTGACGATGCCGCAAAGCAGCGCGAAGGGGTTGAGCAATTCGAAGAACGAGCCGTGATAACTGGACCGCATCAGCTCGTCGAGCTGGAACGGCAGGCCGAGAAACAGGTTGCCGAAGGCCACACCGAACACCAGCGCTGGCACAGTGCCTCCGACGAACAGGGCCCAGTCCCAGGCACTGCGCCAGCGCGGGTCTTCCACCTTGCTACGGTAGTCGAAGCCCACCGGCCGGCAGAACAGCGCGAAGAGCACCAGCAGCATTGCCCAGTAAAGCCCGGAAAACGCCACTGCATAGACCATCGGCCAGGCTGCAAACAGCGCACCGCCGGCGGTGATGAACCACACCTGATTGCCATCCCAGTGCGGCGCAATGGTATTGATCGCCACGCGACGCTCGTTATCGGTCTTGCCGACGAAAGGCATCAACGCCATGGCGCCCATGTCGAAGCCATCGGTCAGGGCGAAGCCAATCAGCAACACGCCGATCAATACCCACCAGATGAGCTTGAGAACTTCATAGTCGAACATCTTGTTTACCTCACACAGCGGTCGGTTCGGTGGGCGCGTCTTTTGCGGCTTTCGGCACGGCAACGGCGTCGCGCAGCTTGCGCATGTGGTTGGCGGCGGCTGCTTCGAGCTCGAAGTGATAGCGGCCGGTGTGCAGGCTGCTTGGCCCGAGGCGAGCGAAACGGATCATGAGGAACATTTCCACCACCAGCAGCAGCGTGTAGAAAGCCACCAGTGCCACCAGCGAACCCCAGATATCTCCCGCCGCCAACGTCGAGGCGGACAGATGCGTTGGCAGCAATTCGGCGATCGACCAGGGCTGACGGCCATGCTCGGCGACGTACCAGCCGGTTTGCGCTGCGATCCATGGCAGCGGCAGGCTGAACAACGCGAACCTGAGCAACCAGGGTTTGTTCTCGGCATTGCGCTTGATCGAAGCCCAGCTGGCCAGACCAAATAGCAGCAACATGAGGAAGCCCGCCAGAACCATGGCGCGGAAGGTCCAGAACAGGCTGAACACATCGGGGATGGTATCCAGTGAGGCCAGGCGGATCTGCTCATCACTTGCGTCAACCACCTTGTCGGTATAGCGCTTGAGCAGCAGGCCGTAACCCAGGTCCTGCTTGACCTCGTTGAACGCGGCGATGGCCTGCGGTGACTTGTCCCCGCTACGGAGTGTTTGCAATCGCTGATAGGCCAGCATGCCGTTGCGAATGCGCAACTCATGCTCGGCGACTAGCTGCTTGATGCCCTTGACCTCCTCGTCCAGCGAACGCGTCGCGATCAGCCCCAGCGCATAGGGAATCTTCACCGCGTAATCGGTTCGCTGTTCCTGCTGATTGGGCAACCCGAACAGGGTGAAGCCGGCCGGCGCCGGGTGGGTTTCCCACTCGGCCTCGATGGCCGCCAGCTTGACCTTCTGCACGTCGCCAATCTCATAGCCGGACTCGTCGCCGAGGATGATCACGGAGAGGGTCGAAGCCAGGCCGAACACCGCAGCGATGGCGAAGGAGCGACGAGCGAAGCCCAGGTCACGCTTCTTCAACATATAGAAGGACGAAATCGCCAACACGAAGACCGCCCCGGTGACGTAACCGGCCGACACCGTGTGCACGAATTTGACTTGTGCCACCGGGTTGAACAGCAGCGCGCCGAAATCCACCAGCTCCATGCGCATGGTTTCGAAGTTGAATTCCGAGCCAACCGGATTTTGCATCCAGCCGTTGGCGATCAGGATCCACAATGCCGACAGGTTCGACCCTAGCGCCACCAACCAGGTGACCGCCAGATGCTGCACCCGGCTCAGTCGATCCCAGCCGAAGAAGAACAAGCCGATAAAGGTCGACTCGAGGAAGAACGCCATCAGGCCTTCGATCGCCAGCGGGGCACCAAAGATGTCGCCCACGTAGTGGCTGTAGTAGGCCCAGTTGGTGCCGAACTGGAACTCCATGGTCAGTCCGGTGGTGACGCCGAGGGCGAAATTGATACCGAACAGCTTGCCCCAGAACTGGGTCATGTCCTTGTAGACCTGCTTGCCGGTCATGACGTAGACCGACTCCATGATGGCCAGCAGGAAGGCCAGCCCCAAGGTCAGCGGCACGAAAAGAAAGTGATACATCGCCGTCATGGCGAACTGCAGGCGTGACAGATCGACAACGCTTTCCGAGATCATCTCGGTCCTCCCTCAGGGATAGAATCCCGTGAATAAAGCAAATACTCGGCAACCCGCGCCGAGCCGTTTTCCGGAGTGCTGGGCGCATCGAACCAGATCGTTTTTATGGTTATGAGGATCGCGAGCTTGACCAGCAGAACCAGCGCGATGTCCCGTCTGAGCGATGACCTAAACATGCCTAGCTCCTTGCATTTCAGTGTCGAACCCTGTGCGAGCGCATCGAACTCCGACCGCATGAGGCGATTGAAGCCCCCTTTGGGGAGGGGGCCGAAGCCCGGTTGTCGCGGCCCGGGCCCAATCGCTTTACCTCGAATCTACCGTGGAACTCTGCTCGGATCCGAGGCAGGGAAAGTGTCCGGTGCGGCCGTCACAGCGGCAACTGCGACAACCTGCCTCGCCCCAGCAACACCACAGACTGCAGGCAGGCCGTCACACGCGAGCGCGGCCAAACCACGCGACCGGAGCAGACGCAACATCGGCAGCACGGTGCCCGCTAGAGGCCTCGCGAGGTCTGGCCACAACATCACAACGCGCGCTCAACGCCTGGCTGACAAACGCCAAAACACCCCCGCGGCGCACTGTCGCAGTCAGGGCACCCTCAGCCAGCGTCGAAAGCCGTTGCCACTCGTCGTGGAAAGCGGGCTCCAGGCGAAGTCCCAAGGAGCAGGAGGAAGCTCCTCCTGCTCGGCCGCGGGTGGCCGCATCCCCAGGCGCACCCGCGGCTTCCAGTCGAATACGTGCTGATCACCGCCTTGCCAGCCAAGCACGATGCCGATTGCCGCGCTGTCGTCGCTGGCCACCCAGCGCGCCGCAGCGGCGATCATCATGGTTTCGATATGCTCCGGCTCGACCAGATCGCGGTAACCGGAACTCAGCAGCCAGCGGCAGACGCCGAGGTGAAAGGTCCAGCCAAGCGCCAGTTGGCAGCCGTAGGCCCAGGTCATGAACTGACGAAAGACGTTCAGGCCATCTGGCGGATCGAGTTTGAGCAACCTCGGGCAAACGTCGAACAAGGCATGCCAGTACGGCAATAACCGGGCGTCCAGGTGGACAAAACTGCGGGCATTGCTGGGGTAATCCGGGAAGGGAAGCCGAAAGCCGATGCGGCCTTCGGTGCGAGCGAATTTTTCCATCATGGCCATGGTGAAAGCCCCTGTATTGACCATACCGTCGGGTCACCGACGATCTTTTCGTCCGCTCCGCAGCCAGGCTGCATTCGGACGGCGAGGGAGTCCGGTCGGGTATCAGGGTGCGCGGGGATTCAGGGATGGCCAGTGGTAACGCGGACCGCGCTGTTGCGGGCCAGGTCGAGGCAGCGGCACGGTTGCCGGAACCCCCAGCCAACCCAGCGCAAACAACACAGCAATGGCAAGAAAGACCGAGCCGCATAGCGGGCAATCCAGCCCGTGCTCAGCCAGCTCATGAACATCGGCGGGGAACGCATCGCCGCTAGCTGAGGATGCATTGCTGGCACAGAACGGCTCCTGCCCCATGGCCAGCTCGAATCCCATGTGGGAGCCGTGGTTCAGGCTGCAGACAAAAGCGTTGAGCAGGATGCACGTGAAGAGCACCCATATGATCTGAATACGCTTGTCTTTGACGATGGTCATGTTTTGACTGTACACCGCCTGCGCTTTGGCGGCGCTGCGCCAAAGCGCCGCAGAACATCAGGCTATGCGCTGTTCCTGTCACGAGCGGCATCGCCGGCCAACGATGCCACGCGTACAGGCTTCGACACTCCGCTCATAGGCCCAGCTCGTCAGTGGTTGACCGTATATGCCAGCATTGCCGAGAGCTGAGACATGGGTCGGCCGCTCTCGCTGTGCCATTGGTTGAACACCGATTGCACGGCCGCCTGATCCCGCTGGCTGCTGGGCACCTTGTCCACTACCTTTTGCGCCTTGAGCGCAGCGACAACGTCATTGCTGGGGATGAACGTATCCTTACCCGCCATGCGCAGCAGACGCGGCGCAGACAGGCCTCCCAGCTGGGTGCCGTGCTTGGCCAGATAGCGCCACAGACCGACGATATCGGTGATCGGCCAATCAGCGATCAGGTTGCCGAAACTCCCCTTCTCTTTCGCCACGTCTAGCACGAACTGGGCGTTGCGCGGCACGCTCTTGAGTTTGCCTAGGTGGCGGATGATGCGGGCGTCCTGCATCAGTCGCTCGATGTGCTCGCCTCCCATCAACACCAGCTTTTCGGGATCGAAACGAAAGAACACCTCTTCGAACGCCGGCCACTTGGCGTCGACCAAGCTGTGCTTGAGCCCAGCCCGGAAGATACGCAGACTGATCAGCGAAAGGTAACGGTCATCCGCAATCGCGCGAAGCTCATCGCCACTGTTGGGTTGCGGCAGGCGGCTCTCCAGTGCTGCGGCCGAGCCGAAACGATTGAGGCAGTATTCGTGCAGCCATTTGTAGTCGCGCATGCAAGTCCTGAGTCATCGATCGAAACGAGCCGCACAGGTTGCCCTCGGCCACCCAACGTCGCAAGCCCGACCGTCGCCGCCGGGCTCGTTCACCCTAGCGGCGCAGTCGATCCGCCGCGCGAAGCAGCATACGTTCGGTCGCACTCCAGCCAAGGCAGCCGTCGGTAATGGATACGCCATATTTCAGCTCGCCGGACAGTGGCTGACAGCCATCGAACAGGTGGCTTTCGAGCATCACGCCGCGCAGACTCGAATCGCCAGCCTTGCGCTGATCGATAACGGACGCCAGCACCGCTGGCTGACTCAGTGGGTTTTTACCGCTGTTGGCATGACTGCAGTCGACCATGATGCGCGGGGCAATACCCTGGCGCTGCAACGTATCCCGCGCCTTTGCGACGCTGTCTTGATCATAGTTTGGTCCCGAGTGCCCGCCACGTAACACCAGGTGGGTATCGGCATTGCCGCTCGTGCTCAGCAGCGCGGGATGCCCGAGCTCGTCGATTCCGAAGTGCTGATGTGGATGCTCAGCTGAGCGCATGGCATCGCAAGCAATCCCGAGGCTGCCATCGGTGCCGTTCTTGAAACCCACCGGCAGGTCGAGCCCGCTGACCATTTCACGATGGATTTGCGACTCGCTGGTACGTGCTCCGATCGCCGCCCAGCCAAGCAGGTCATCGAAATAGCCCGCCGCCAGGGGTTGTAACAGTTCGGTCGCGATCGGCAGCCCACACGCCAGAATATCTAGCATCAACCGGCGCGATATGTGCAGCCCTTCCGCCATGTCACCGCTACCATCGAGCTGCGGATCGTAAACCAGCCCCTTCCAGCCGACCGTTGTACGTGGTTTCTCGACATAGGCACGCATCACCAGCAGCAGCTGATCGCTGACCTGCGGGGCCAATTCAGCCAGCCGCGCCGCATATTCGAGCGCGGACACCGGATCGTGCAACGAACAAGGGCCAACCACCACCAGCAGGCGCGGGTCATCGCCGTTGAGTACGGCGCGAATGGCTTCTCGTTGATCTCGAACGCGCTCGTCAAGCGATGCGCTGAGGGGCAGCCGTTGCCGCAGTAAAGCGGGACTCGGTAACGGAAGAGCGCTACGTCTGGCTGGGGCGGAGGAAATATTGCAGCTAAGGGCTGAGGCGTTGATTGGTGCATTCATGACTGGCGGTCCTTTGGCCGGCGCGGTATCTGTGCCGCGTCGGCGCTAGCGAAGTGTTCGGTCTAGGTGTGTTGGTGCGGCGGCGGTGAAGCGGCTAAATCGCCAGTCATAGCGGTAGGTGCGGTAAGCGCTGGTGTCGTTGTACATGGTGCTGCCCTCGGTACGTGAGGCCTTCTCAGGCCAGAAAAAACAAAACCCCCGGTCGGGTGGCCGACCGGGGGTTCGAAAACTGTCTGGTGGCGACCCTGATTGCTAGGGCGCCTGTGGGGTATCAGGCGCGCCGATGGCTAAACCAATACCCAAAAAAATAACCGTCAGCCGTAATCGCCTGACCACGCAGCAACGCCGAGCGCATAGCGCTAGTATTTGCAAGGATCAAAGGAATCAGGTTGAGCAGCATGCTGTTCTCCAGAGGATGTCCGAACCATACTCCAGCGCATCGACTCGTTTCAACCGGTAGAGCGCCAGAATCGGTACCCCGCTGCTCTGTTCAGCGGGCCTGAGCTCACCTCAGTCGCAATGCCGCTGCTTGGGGTTCCGGGCTGGAGACACGCCTATTCGGCTGAGCATTAGAGCCCACCGTCCCGAGGCAAGTTGAAGGAATGCTTCTTCGCAGGGTAAGCGCACCCCTCTCATGCCAGCTTCCACGCTTCAGTATGAAACCTTCTACATGACGCGTTTCCTGCGTACCGCGATGACGCAGACCCCGTGCGGCGGCCACACCTAGTTACCGCGCCCAAAAAAACGAAACCCCGCATTAAACGGGGTTCGGTCTCAAGTCACCCGGCGCCAGGCCGGGCTTGTCCGCGCAGTGCTGAAATCAGGCCTTGATACGGGACTTGTACTCGCCGGTGCGAGTGTCGATTTCGATCGAGTCGCCGATTTCGCAAAAAGCAGAAACCTGCAGCTCGGCGCCATTCTTCAGGCGCGCAGTCTTCATTACCTTGCCGGAAGTGTCGCCGCGAACGGACGGCTCGGTGTAAACGATTTCACGAACGATGGTGTTCGGCAGTTCGACCGAGATCACCTTGTCGTTATAGAAAGTGGCTTCGCAGACGTCACTCATGCCGTCTTCGATGAAGGTCATCACGCCTTCGAGGTCATCTTTTTCGATTTCGTACTGGTTGAACTCTTCGTCCATGAAGACGTACAGCGGGTCAGCGAAGTAGGAATAGGTCACTTCCTTGCGCTCGAGAATCACTGGCTCCAGCTTGTCATCAGCCTTGTAAACGGTCTCGGTCGCCGAACCATTGAGCAGGTTCTTCAGCTTCATCTTGACCACGGCACTGTTACGACCGGACTTGTTGAACTCGGCTTTCTGGATGATCCAGGGTGCGCCGTTGATAACGGCCACTTGGCCGGCACGGAACTCTTGTGCGGTTTTCATACGAATATCCGAATGGAATTAGAGACATAAAACAGGCCGCGTATCATAGGGTCTGTTCCTGTTTCGTCGCAAGCCGCGTTACTGCGACGCATGGCGCCGTTGCCGCCCCATATTGGCAGCCTTGCCGATCGATCAAGCCAGAGCAGCCACGGGTCAAACCGAAGCAGGCCCTAACCAGTCTGCGTAAAAAAGCACCAGCTTCCCGGCCAGATCGCCATTGGCAACCTGCTTGTGTGTCCAGCGGTCAGCATGTGCCTGCAGCTCTGCCTCATGCTCCAACATCGCGGTCCAGGCCTTGCCGCTGCCTGTGCCCTCGTTCCAGGCCCGCCAGAACTCACGTAGCGCTACCTCAGCCTGAGGGGAAAGGTCGCGCACGTATAGGTCCAGATAAGCGTTGAGTTTGTCCCAGTGCGCATCTTCATCCTGAGGATATATATGCCAGACCAACGGCCGCCCTGCCCACTGCGCCCGGATGAAGGATTCCTCGCCGCGCACAGCATTGAACTCGCAGCACCAGAGCAGCATGTCGTACTGGTTCTGGGTCATGAACGGCAGCACTGCAATCTGCAGCGCACCACGGGCGTGACGGTCACCGGCTCGCAACTGCTCGAGCCCCAGCCAGCCAGCCACGTCGCCCAGAACCCGGCCCTCAGGCACCAGCAGCTGCGATGGGCGCGCATCAGCAGCCAGCGCGTCGAGCCATCCGGCGACGGCGCGATTCTCATAGGCGAACAGTGAGAGCAAGCGCGCGCCGGCCGGCGCGGTCAAATCGAAGCTCTGCAGAAAGGCTTCACGTAGCACCGGGTTGGCTTGAAACGCCTCCCGGCGTGCCAGCAGATCGCCCTCGCGAATCAATCCGCCGGTGCCCTGCTCGAAGCCCGGAAAGAAAAAATACTTCTGCAAGCCATCGGGCTGCATAGAAGGCAGCGCATGGCAGCCCACCACCCAGTCTTCTGCACTGAGGTATTCCAGGTTGAGCCAGAGGATGCGGCGCCCGCTGCCAGCCATTTCCTTTATATAAGCGTCGGGGAGCTGGCAGGCAAAAGCCTCAATCACCACATCGGCCGGCTCTGCGCCGGGCCAATCAGGTGTCCAATGACGCACTTCGACACCTTCATGCCATTGCTGATCGGCAGTGGTGCTGCTGCCCGGACAAAGCCTAGCGAAGGTATCGAGATCATCGACCCACAGCCGCACGCGCTGGCCGTGCTCTGCCACCAACTGCCGCGCCAGCCGCCAGGTCACGCCAATGTCACCGTAGTTGTCGACGACGACGCAAAAGATGTCCCAGCTTGTTTTAACTGACAAACGAAACCCCTTGAATGATCCGTTCCAGGCTGTTTGTGCCTGCAGGATGCCTGCAAAAGAATACTGACAACGTCCTACCAACCACGTTTAAAGCGAGGCGCGTGTCGACAATGCCAAGCGCTCTCGACCGCTTCCGCGGGCAAGCTTGTATGCGTTTTTTTGAGCATTTCAGTCGGTAAGCTGTCGCCCATCAGGCCGATAAGAAGGCGTGAGAACTCGCTCCGACTCACTGGAAGCCGATGCTAGGGGGAATATAAAGAGGGGAGAATACTATCGTCATGGAGGTGAACCCTACCAGCCACACCCCGGCACACAATGTCACCGCTGCGGCTGCTCCCTTCCGGGCCTGACCGGGTTCACGGCTGATCGTTGCGGGGGGACCGGCAGGGCCCACCATGACAAACCCGCCTGGCGGCGAGCGGCGCCATTGTACCGGCTTATCAGCAACTTACAACCACTGCCTACGAACAGCGGATACCCTGGCCGAATGCGCTGCTCGACGGGCGCTTGACCGTCGGTCAGCAACCGCGGAAACCGGGGAGCTGTTTACCGCATTGCGTCGAAACCCTCTAGCCAAAGACGGGCGTCTGTCCGAGGATGGGGAGGCTAAGCGCTATCGAACGCTTGTCATGAAATCATGCCGCAACCAATCGTTTGTGCGGCTGATCGCACCAGCACACGAGGTAATCATGAGCAAGGCTCCAATCGCCATCATCGGTACCGGGATCGCGGGCCTTTCCGCAGCCCGTACACTTCACGATGCCGGGCAGCCCGTACATCTGTTCGACAAGAGCCGCGGCAGTGGTGGCCGCATGGCCAGTAAACGCAGCGATGCAGGCTCACTTGATCTGGGCGCGCAGTACTTTACCGCCAGGGATCGCCGCTTTACCGACGCCCTGCGTCAGTGGCACGCCGAGGGCTGGGTCGACCAGTGGTCGCCGAGCCTTTTCCAGGCTCGCGACGGACAGCTGACGCCTTCTGCCGATGAGCAAGTGCGCTGGGTTGGCACGCCGACCATGAGCGCAATCACCCGAGGCCTGTTGGGCGAACTGCCGGTTACCTTCAGTTGCCGCATCACAGAGGTGTTTCGCGGTGAGCAGTTTTGGACACTAGTCGACGCCTCCGGCGCCAGCCACGGCCCCTTCAGCCACGTGGTGGTTGCGGTTCCGGCACCCCAGGCTGCGGCGTTGCTACCAAGCGCCCCCAAGCTCGCGGCCGTTGCGGCAAGCGTCGCTATGGAACCGACATGGGCAGTTTCGCTGGGATTTGCCACACCGTTGAGCACCCAGGTGGAAGGCTGTTTCGTTCAGGACGATGCACTGGACTGGATCGCTCGCAACCGCAGCAAACCGGGGCGAGACGGCGAATTCGACACTTGGGTGCTGCACGGCACCAGTAACTGGAGCCGCCAGCATCTCGACCTATCAAAGGAAGCGGTGATCGAGCGCCTGCACGGCGCTTTCGCGGAGCTGATCGACTGCGTAGTGCCGGCACCGGAATTCACCCTGGCACATCGCTGGCTGTATGCCCGGCCGGCCCAGGCCCATGAGTGGACGGCGCTAGCCGACGCCGGACTGGGCCTGTATGCATGTGGTGACTGGTGCCTGTCCGGCCGGGTCGAAGGTGCCTGGCTCAGCGGCCAGGAAGCCGCCCGCCGGCTACTGGAAAATCTATAAGCAAAGCCTTGCGCCTGCTCGATCACATCCACCGGGCTGCCTTAATGCGGCAGCCCGGCGCTAGCTGAGCTCAACCCAGCGCGGTGTCCAGAAACATCATCACGGCGAAGCCCAACATCAATCCGAGCGTAGCGGGCGTCTGATGGCCGTTGCGGTGGGTCTCAGGGATGACTTCATGGGACACCACGAAGATCATGGCACCAGCAGCCAAGCCGAGACTGACCGGATAAGCAATGGCGAATCCGCTGGACATGCCGATGCCAACCAGCGCACCGATGGGTTCCATCAGCCCGGAGGCTGCCGCTATCAGCACGGAGGCCCGCGCAGACAAGCCGGTGGTGCGCAGCGCCAGTGCAACGGCAAGGCCCTCCGGGATGTCCTGAATCGAGATCGCAGTGGTCAATGGCAGACCGACACTCAGGTCGCCATTGGCGAAACTCACGCCAATGGCCATGCCCTCTGGAATGTTGTGCAGGGCGATGGCGAGAACGAACAGCCACACTCGGTTAAGCCGCGCGAATTCGGGGCCGCGGGGTCCAGTGCTCTCATGCTCATGCGGTGTGAAGTGGTCCAACCCGAGCATCAGCAAAACGCCGAGGCCGAGCCCGACCACTACGGTCAAAGCCGCAGCGGGCCCGTTGCCAAACAGCTCACGGCCGGCTTCCAGTCCCGGCAGGATCAACGAAAATGCACTGGCTGCCAGCATCATCCCGGCCGCAAAACCCAGCATGCTGTCCTGGCTGCGAGTAGAGAGGTCGCGCAGGCCGATCGCCAATAAAGCGCCAACAGCCGTGGCAACGAAACCGGCGCTCCCGCCCAGCATGGCGTAGCGAACGTTGCTGGACTCACTATTGAAAGCGTTGACACCACCGGCCACCAGCAGTAAGAGCACGACCACCGCGGCAGCGGCAAGACTGAAGGTAATCCACGGACTGGCCTGGGCCTGAGCGAGCCAGACGGAGCGTAAAGTGGCAGCGGGGCTTTGAGCGGTTGACGCCATGATCAGCAAATCCTGACAGCGGGAAGGTTGATTGTACGCAGCCTCTTATCCGGGCGAGGCTATGGCTGTGATAGTCCTGCACTACGAAGGAACTCACTGTTTGAACCCAAGAGTCTGCTGATGATTCAACGCTGTTGGGCTGTCTCCGCCGAGTGATACCTGCGCTGTACCCATAACGCGTGATTGTCCGTAAGCTTGTGGCGTCCGATGGTCGTCATGTGCCGCACAGGGAGTGGTCCGTTTTGCCTGCCGCCAAATCAATCCGCCGCGCGTTTGTATTACTCATTGTGCTGCTTTTGATTGCAGGCTGGCTGGGCTGGCGTCAGTTGCAAGGACCGGAGCTGCCTGGTTACCGGTTGGAAACGCGGCCATTGGTGCAACGCGTGGTCGCCAGTGGAGAGGTGGACACCCAGTCGCTGGTCCAGATCGGCAGCGAGATCACTGGCGTCGTTGCCGAGCGGCACGTGCGTGAAGGCGATGCGGTGAAAGCCGGTGACTTGCTGCTGGAGCTGCGCGACGACGAGCAGCGGGCCCGTTTGCGCGAAGCCGAAGCTGCCCTGCAGCAACTGATCGACTCCACTCGTCCGCAGGCAGAAGCATCAGCACGCGAGACCCAACATAACTTCGAGCAGGCAAGCCGCGAGCTGAAACGCCGGCAAGTACTGTTCGACCGCAAGTTGCTGGCTTCCGAACCGCTTGAACAGGCGCGCCGCGCGGAACTGACGGCGCGTGCTGTGCGTGATCGTGCACGGTTCGCCGCTGCAGCGCTGGCCGCGGGCGGTAGCGAAGAGCAGGTGCAGCGCCAGCGCCTGGAAGCAGCACGCGCGGCGCTGGCGAAAACCCGCATCCAAGCGCAGGTGGAGGGCATCGTACAGACACGCGACGTCGAACCCGGTGACTTGGTCCAACCAGGCCGCACACTGCTGACTATCGCGCGCTCCGGCAGCAGCGAAATCCTCCTGCCTCTGGACGAGAAGAACCTGGCGCCAGTCGAGCTCGGGCAGGCAGCCAAAGTCGTCGCTGATGCTTATCCCGAACGGGTGCTGCAAGCGAGCGTCAGCTTCATCGCGCCGAGCGTCGATACGGCTCGCGGCACCCTCGATGTCCACCTCGACCTGCAGGGGCCAGCCGATTTCTTGCGTCAGGGCATGACGGTATCGGTGAACATCGAGACGGGTCGCCGTGAACAGGCGCTGGTGTTACCCAACGATGCCCTCCTCGCCCGCAACGGCAATCGTGCTCAGGTACTACGGGTAAACGACGGCGTGGTCGAGCGCGTCGATGTTCGCCTGGGCCTGCTGGGTACTGCACTGAGCGAGGTGGTCGAAGGCCTGGCTGCTGGCGACCTGGTGCTCGCTGGCGATGCCGAAGCTGGCCAGCGCGTGCGAGTTCGTGAGCAACCGATGCCTCGCGGCATCCAGGATTGACTGCCGTGCGCCTGGCGGATTCACTCTGGACGGAATGGTTGATTGCCCTGCGCTTCCTCCTGGACAACCGCATGCAGTCGCTTCTGATCATCTTCGGCATTGCAGTCGGCTCTGCGGTCATCGTGTTCATAACCGCATTGATCACTGGGCTGCAGGCCAACGTCATCGAACGGACCCTGGGCACCCAGGCGCATATCCGGATCCTACCGCCCGAAGAGGTCAACCGCGTTCTGCCTGCCGACGATGGCAGCTGGTCGCTGGTACTGGAGAATCCACGAGCGCAGCGCCTGCGCTCGATCATTAACTGGCAGGACATTCGCGACGTGCTCGATGAAGATCCGCAGGTACTTGCCGTGTCGCCAGTCATCAGCGGTCCGGCTATCGCCCGACGCGGCGTCGCACGTGCATCCGTCGCGCTACTCGGAATCGATCCGGTGCGTTATCAGCAGATCATTCCACTGACCGATGACCTGATAGCCGGCCAGTTCACGGTCGGCGCCGGCAATGCAGTGATTGGCAAAGAACTCGCCCGTGACCTGGGCCTTGGCATCGGCGACAAGCTAAAGCTAGACGCCGGCGAAGGCCGCGAGGCGGTGGTCGACATCGCCGGGATCTTCGAACTCGGGGTGCGCGAGCTGGATGCGCGCTATGTATACCTCGACCTGAAGCAAACCCAGACGCTGCTCGACCTGGCTGGAGGCGTCACTGTCATCGACACCACGGTCGGTGAAATCTTCGAAGCCGACCGCATCGCCAAACAACTGGCCCGCCTGACCGGCCTGCGTGCCGAAAGTTGGATGGAAACCAACGGTCAGCTGCTCAACGCACTCAGTTCGCAAAGCATGACCACTGAGATGATCCGCATCTTTGTCGGGATTTCCGTTGCCTTTGGCATCGCCAGCGTGTTGGCCGTGAGCGTCGTCCAACGTACCCGCGAGATCGGCATCCTGCGGGCGATGGGCAGCCCGCGTGGGCAGATACTCCGCGTGTTCCTGCTGCAAGGGGGCTTGCTCGGTTTGCTCGGCTCAGCTTGTGGCGGCGCGGTCGGCTGGGGCCTGGTACAGGTCTTCAATCTGGCTGGGCCACGCCTGTTTTTCATACCGGTCGACCCGACGCTGGTCCCACTGGCAATGCTGGTCGCAACGGTTACCGGTGTGCTGGCAGCCGCCATGCCAGCGCGCCGCGCGGCGCGCTACGACCCTGCCGTGGCGATCCGCTATGTCTGAATCCGCTGCCAGCCAGAACGTCGAAGAAGTGCTGCGTCTCGAACAGGTACGCAAGGCATTCAACTTCGGAACCCCTCTGGAAACGGAAGTGCTGCACGGTATCGACTTACGTCTGTGCCGCGGTGAACTGACCGCGCTCATCGGGCCATCCGGCTCCGGCAAAAGCACCCTGCTCAACCTGATCGGGCTGCTCGACGCGCCCAGCTCAGGCGAGCTTTATCTGCTCGGCCAGCCCACTCGCAACAGCGATGATGAAACCCGCACGCGTCTGCGCAACCAAGCCATCGGTTTCGTGTTTCAGTTTCACCATCTGATTTCGGCGTTCAGCGTACTGGAGAATGTGCTGATGCCATTGATGATCCGACATGGCAAGCCCTCGAGTGCGGATATCGACCTGGCCCGCAGTCTGTTGAACGAAGTCGGGCTCGACGCGTTCGCCGACAAGAAACCCACGCAAATATCCGGCGGTCAGCAACAAAGGGTCGCCATTGCCCGCGCGCTGGTTACCCGCCCTCCGTTGCTGCTGGCCGACGAGCCAACCGGGAATCTCGACACTCGCACCGCGCAAAGCGTGTTCGAGCTGTTCCACCGTATTAATGTCCAGTTCGGTTGCGCCGTACTGGTTGTGACCCATGATCCGCGACTGGCCGCCGACTGTGCGCGAACCATTCAATTGGTTGATGGCCGTATCGTCAGCGACCACTCCCGCACCGAAACACGCTGATCCCTGCCCCCC